>JAABUL010001074.1_pt1 | contig 54247 bp, 50 predicted proteins | sample 5559151 | NCBI WGS metagenome assembly JAABUL01 (sample SAMN10711876, study PRJNA513368) | rock metagenome | isolation source: Antarctica rocks | place: Antarctica: Victoria Land, Pudding Butte sud
CACGCCCTAACCGGAACTCGTCGCGCAGGATACGCCACGCCTGACAGCGGCGCACCCCAGGCTCGACGTAGACACGCTGCGAAGCCGCCAACCGGTTCTCATCCTTCTGCTGGGGCGTGAGTTCTTTGGCTTTCTCTCCCGCTTTGCCCCGCTTCTTCTTGTGGGGCAGAAGCATCTCCGGCACACCTTGGTAAGCAAGGTCGCCGCGCCGGGCGGCCTGCGGGTACTGCCCTGCCGCCGCGCTTTGCGCGTAGAGCGTCTTGTCAGGCAGCGGCCCGGGATACCCTGGCTCAATGGCAAGCACTTCCCCGTGCTTGTCCGTGACGATCTGCGTCTTGAGCGTGTGGCGCTTCTTCTTGCCCGAATAGAGCCTCCTTTGGACATCGGGCAGGCTCGGACGAGCGATGGGCGTCTCGAAGCTGTCCACTAAGATCACGTCCAGCGTGTCGGGATGCCAGGAAGGCTCCTTCTTGGTCCACTTCTTCGCGGCCTCGAAGCGGTGGGCCGGGCACAGGTCACGCAGCAGCAGCACCACGTCGTGAAAACTGTTCTCGCTAATGTCTGCGCTCACGCCGAACATCTGGCCGAGAACATCTGGCCGACAACGGCATGGGAGACGTTGTGGCGCAGGTAGACCAAAGTGAGCAGCACTTCCTGGTACGGGTGCAGTTTGCGGTGCCTGCCGCCGCCGGGGTTTCGCTTTCGCCCTGGCTTGGCCTGCTGTTGGGCCAAGCGGCGGGCGAGCAGTTCGGGTAGCACGGCGGCCAGAAGCGGGCTGAGTGCGGCGGGTTCGAGGCCAAAGAGGGCACGAACCCGATCTTGAGGAAAGGATTGCAGTTGCTTGAGGTTCATGCCCCAATCTTCGGCAAACACAAACCAAATCTTTATTACACGGAGTATCTAGTGGTGATGTGTATTTTGGGTTAGGGCTTTCGCTTAGGCAATGTAAGCCCGAATGGTTGGTTGACGTAGCTCGGCTCGTAAATAGTTCCGAAACAGGTTAGTCCGGGCCGCATACAAAGTAATGCGGAACTTGTTGGCGTGGACCTTTAGCAACAGGCAGGCCAAATAGCACAATCCCAATTGGTTGCGCTGCGAACGCGCTTTGCGGCACTGGCACTTCTCTGTCCCGACAAGCTGCTTAAGTTCTCGGTGCAATCGCTCGATCTGCCAGCGCACGGCGTTCTCGTCTTGAACGTCCTGCCAGGTGATCGCCGTCTGAGCCTCGTCCTTTTCCGAGAACTCTGTGTTTGAGAACTCTCGGTTGGTGATGACCCAGTCAATGTCGCCGTTTGGGGTAACCCGCTTGAACAATCGAACGAGAAAAGGCAGCTCTTTGAGCTTAACGAGTTGACCGTACTGCAAAGCGGCAGGCTCCCAGCCGAGCGTGCCGAGATGAACATAGCCTGCCTCTTTGCTGAGGCTGACCAGGCGGTTGTTTTTAAGCGTGGTCACAAAGACCATACCCAAGCGGGGAATGATCTTCAGGTTGTCCACCGAAGCGTACCCGGAGTCAAAGAGAACGGTGTTGGCTTTGAGGCCCTTGTCGTTTTTGGCCCGGAGCAACATCTCTAAAAAATGAGCGTTTTTGGTCTTGCCGTCCTGATCAGGGGCATAGAGGCGGAAGTCAATCGGATAGAACTCTTGCCCGTCGCTGTGGAGCAGGTTGACGATGCCGATGCCGTCTACCAGGCCCCCTGCCGCTCCGCTATATTGGCGCTTGACCATTTCGATCTTCTTGCTGTAGCGTTTGTCCTGAACGCTGTCATCTACGACCAGGTAGCTGTTCGGACTGTCTTGAAGCAATGGGGCTACGACTTCCCAGAGGCGGCGGGGAGTGACCTTCTCGCGCCGCAGGAAGTCGCTGATGGCATCGTGGCTCTGGGACTGGTCGCCTCCGAGGTGTTCAGCGAGGTTCGTGCAGGTGTAGCTGCCAGGCGTAGCAATCAGGTATTCGATGTACTGTTGCTGTGTCATATTTAGCCATACGTTAATCGTCAAGCGAAAGTCCCAATGGTGTTACTTCTGAAGGGCGTTGTAAATCATCCTCTTGGCGGTCACCGGCTGGAAACTGCTTGCATCGCCTGTCATGAAGGCGTGTTCCAAGCCGGGCAGGTCCAGCAACACAATCTGGCCCTTGCCATACTTAATGACTGATGCGCCGAGGCCAATCTTCGGATCATGGTTTTTTCCATAGCCAATAATGGCATCGACGTTGGGGCCGCTCAGGAACAAGCCCGAGCCGTTCCCGATCTGATAGGGCCAGTCCAGCACGCAATCTGACGGCAGGCCGTTCAGCAGCCAGTGCCTGCGCCCGAAGTACCAAAAGCCCAGCCAGGACGGCCCTGCCCCGACGGCCTCGCCGGAGTATGTCACGATATTCTGCGCTGCCAATGCCGCCGCTGCCGAGGCGGCATCACTGCCCCCGGACGTGAGCAGCACCAGGCGCGTGCCATCGTCACGAACGCGAGGCAGGGCGGCAGACAGGATTTTCGTCCAGTCAAAGCCGCCGATTACAACAGGGTTCCATACATTGCCTGCTTTATCCTTGTAGGCGCTGCCGCGGAATACTTCCCGAACGACGTTTCCCGCCGCGTCCTGGATACGCACCGCTGCAAACGTGGCATTATCTGCCTTGATGCTGGGCACGGAAAGTTCGACAGCGCCTGCTGGGGCGTCTAGGGTGAAGGTCTTGACGAGGGCGCGCCCGAGGCCGTCTGCCTCCCGCAAGATGTCAAAGTTTTTGAGCACTGTCTGGCGATTGAGCGCGACATCAAAAACACGCTGGCCGGGCTGGGTAAAGTAGGTTTCTGCAAAAAACAATTCCACCGTCACCTTGCCCGGTGTCAGGCCACGGTACGTATGCACCAAGCTTGCAGGGCCGTACATCTGCTGCGCATACAAGCCTGGGTCTGGAGTGCCGGCGATGGTGCGGCTGGGAACATCGAAAGATTTCCATGCCCCCGTTCCCCCTTCCGAAGCCACTAAAATGGATTGCAGGGCGCCGCGCGCCTCTGCCAACGGGACTGAGGAAAGGCCAAACTGCCTTTGGAGCGCTTCGTTGGCCCCTGTTCCGCTGATGGCTACTGTGCCCGTCAGCGGGGCAGGCTGCGTGTCCACCACGAGCAATGGCTCTGTCCGCTGCAGTACAGGAGTTTGGCTGCCGGAGGCCGTTAAGCCTGCGCTGATTGTGACCGTGCCTGACTCTTTAGGCTGGAATGCGACATCTGACTTGAGCAGCTGGCCGAACGTCTCGCCGCCTGCAACCGTGACCGGGAATGTGGCCTCAAAAAATGGCTTGCCACCCCGCATCGCCGCGCGGACTGTCAGACGATAAGAACCGTGCAGGTTGTTTTCGTTGACCAAATGGACATCGACATCTGCGCTTTCCCCTTTGGCGATTACGTAACGGCGAGGCCGCACCACAAGCAGCGCGGGGGCAGATGCCTGCTTGAGTGGCGACGGGTCGCCTTTCAGGAGGCGCAGCGAGTCTGTCAGCCCCGAATGGTCTTCAATAGAAGTTGACTCCCAGCCAGACAGCACGATGTAGTCATTGGCATTGGAGATACGGGCATTTTCCATGATCCGCGCCGCCGAGAAGTAGTGCTTATCGCCTGCACCGAGGAACAAAGACTCGGCTGTCGGAAACGCAGAGCGAAAGTGATAATCGTCCAGAAACTGATTGTAAGACGCGAGAAGGGCCTTGTGAGCGGCCAGATCATAGCCTGCCCCGGTGTTGGCTGCGTACCAGGCAATATCGGCGGCATGGTTGTCGGGCGATGCCCCCGTCGCCATCTCGCCCCAGGTGACGATTTCCCTGGTATTGTTTGACTGGTAACTGAAGTCGGTGGGAGAGCGGTACATACCATCTTGATAGACGCCCGCAGATTGTGTTGCCGAGTGCTGATCCCGCCAGCCGGAGATGCCCGTGCCGTCATCATGCATCCAATTGGAAGAATAGGGCAGCGCCCATACCTGGTTCTGTGTCCCAATCCCGGACTTGAGCAGAACAATGCGCGAAGGGTCTGCTTCACGCATCTTGCGGAGCACATAAAAGATGCGAGGGTTGTGCAGGTTTGGCGAGATTTCGTTTTGCAGCGTCCAGAGGATCACAGAGGGATGCGAGCGGTCGACCTTGATCATCGCCAGGACTTTTGCCAGCTCATAGCGACCGGTAAAGTTCGGCGGCTCTCCTCCGGCGCCGGAGGTATCCACCGGCCCTTGGGTGGAAGGACTCTCACCCTGCCCCTCTTCAACAGCAAAAAGCCCGCTGCCGGGTTCGCAATAGCGCAGCAGGCCCGCACGGTCAAACGCATCCAGCACGATGGGCTTGGGCATGTGCCGATGGTTTTGCAGTCCGGTCAAGCCCAGCGCGCGCACGGCGGCCACTTCCCGATCCGCCGCCGCCTGGTCCGGGAACATGCCGTTGGGCGCCCAGAAACCCCAAGAGATTGAGGAACGGGGCACAATTCGGCGTCCATTCAGGGTAAGTTTTGCATCTGTGCCGATGCCTTGAGCCGTGAACCAGCGAAAGCCAAATGTCGCACTGCGCTCCGAATGGTTAACCGTCGGCAGCGCAGCTACTGCTTGATACAGCGCAGGATGGTGCAAATCCCATAACTGCGCGCCGGGTACGGCTGCCTCCTGAGTGACAATTGCCGTGCCACCGGCAGGAATGTGGACATTTGCTGTTCCTGACCAGACACGTTTTCCCTGCTGCTGAATGGCGAGCGTGACCAAACCATTGTAAGCCGGACCGCTGGACGAGACTTCGGCCTGCAGCCGGACTGTTCGCGGGCTGGGAGTATTCAGCACCGCCAAATCGGTAACGCTGTCAGGACCGCGTACCTGCATGGTGACCCCGCCGTCCATTCCGCCAAAGCCGTGCGATGCTGGAATCTTATACTTCCCCCACTGCAGAGTAAGAAAATCGATCCAATCCAGCCTGCCGCCGGGGTTTGTAATGCGTACGGCGAGAAGATTGGGGCCTCCGGGTTTGAGTGCCTGCGTCGCATCTGCCGTGAAGGGCGCTTCCGTGATCAGGTTGTAGCCAACCAGCTTGCCGTTGACATAAACCTCCGCCCGCATCCGCGCGCCCGGAAAAGAGAAGACTAAGCGCTCCCCAGGCCGCAGGGCTGGAGCGTTGAAGGGACGATACCACCATGAGACGCCAAGATAGTTCCCCTGGGTGTTGACAATGTCGGTCGGGGAATTGCTTTTTGGTACTCCAGAGGGCGCTTTGCCCCAATAATGCTCTTCCACAGTGGAAGGCAAGGTCACAGGAATACCTGCGCTGCTGCTCAAAGAGGCCCACCCGCCGGTCGGTGGGTTGATCGGCATCTGCGCCATATGGACTTCGTCGGGCAGGTACAGCGTATCGTCCTGCCATTTTGCCTGATCGTCCAGCAGCAGGCGCCATCCTGAATTGAGATTGCCGGCAGGCCGCCCCGGAGAGGCGGCCTGAGCAGTGCGCTGGCTGCCGCCGACAAGGGCGAGTGTCAGCAGGCCTGCCATAAAACTCGTCATCAAAAACAGGGTCTTTAATCTCATAGTGATTAGACTTTCTCGACCGTTTGGCAATGGCCGCTCGTCAGCGAGAGGGAACCGACCACGGCTGTGTCCGAGCGGGGGCATCTGCTAATGCTGCTTTTAAGGCAAAGAACGCAGGTTTGGGCTTGAGGTCGGCATCCAGATAATACCCCGCCTTCACCCAGCCATCGCCTGCAATGCCCCAAGTTTGAAAGCCCTGACATTAAAATTGCTCAACGCATACTTCATGACGCTGTAAAAGAGGATTGCCTGCTGCTGAAAGTTCTCAGGCGTTTGCTTGTCCACCGGTGCTGCGACATCGTATTCGGTGACCATAAACGCGATGGTAGTGGCTCAAAAGCGTATGCATAACAGAATAACGCATGGTTGCCATTGTCTTCGGTTCTTATCGTAGATGTTCAACATCGTTGCTCGCAATCGTTTGGCCTGGTGCGGCTAATCAGACGCATTTGGGCCACTATCGCTTCTTAATATCTGCGTCTATTCTTAATATCTGCGTCTATACTGTAGGGGAGTGGAGGAGACAAATTAATGAAGTACCTGATCGTTTTGCTGGTCGCTCTTGGCGGCGTAGGCGTGCCCGTGCAGATCGCCGCTAACAACCGCCTGGAGAAAGCGGTCGGCTCGCCCGCCTTGAGCATTACCCTTGCGTTCCTCGTCGGCACTATTGGCATGGTGCTGCTCACGCTCACGGGCGTGCTGGGACGGGGGAGCCTGGCGGGCGCGGCCTCTGCGCCCTGGTGGGCGTGGACCGGCGGCCTGCTGAGCGCATTCGCAGTCCTGGTGACGATTATTGGGGCGAGGCAGGCCGGAGAGGAGGCTGTGATCGCGACCTTTGTGCTGGCGCAGCTGGTGACGGCGGCTCTGCTGGACAACTTTGGGTGGATGGGCGCTAAGCACGTCCCGCTCAATGCCTGGCGTATTGTCGGCGCGGTTGTGGTATTTGTCGGTGTGGTGCTGATGCAGCGGAAGTAAGCCGGTCGCGGGTCTTCCCGCGCCCGTCATGGCATCGTAGTCAGCCACGGCGGTCGCCGCGCTACAATCTTCTCGTAAATAGAGCAGTCAGCATCATGCGCCCCAGGCAGGTAGCCCGTGCTGAGCAGGAATGAGCGGACGATCTCGCCGCCCGTGAACACGAACGTCTTCTTGAACAGCTTCTGCCATTCCTCGGGTGGGCGCGGGTGGTGCGTGTCCAGCCAGGCGGCGAACGAACCATGCTGCTCGCGGATGTCCACCATACGGTGGGCATTCTCGATGACTGCCCTCACCTTAAGGCGGTTGCGCACGATACCTGCGTCGGCCATGAGCCGCGCTTCTTCTTCGTCGCCGTAGGCGGCCACGTGGTCTAGGTCGAAGGACTGAAAAGCGCGCCGATAGCCGTCCTTCTTTTTCAGGATCGTTTCCCAGGACAAGCCCGCCTGCCCAATCTCCAGCGCCAATCGCTCCAGAAGCGCATTGTCGTCTCGGATCGGGAAGCCATGCTCGGTATCATGATAGATTTGGTGCAGCAGATGCGCTCGTGCGAACTGGCAGTAAGTGGCGGGCATAGAGGATTCCCTTAGGCTTTGTTGGAAATATTTGTTGGTAATAATCGCTTCGCCTGTGCGACGCGGCGAGTGTTTGGATGCAGTTGATCTGATCTATATCCTATAGTATGCCTGCTGAAGCAAAGAAGCCTCTGCGGGATTTCTACGGAGAATACATCGCGGTCTTGACTTGCGTGCATAATGCATGCTACACTGACAAGTTGTCCCCGCAGTGTTCCTATTAAGAGACAGCGGCTCCCAAAAGAAATCAATTTACAGCTACAAAACTACCCACACAGGAGATAAAGAGTTATGGCAAAAGTTTGCGAATACAGCGGGCGCAAGGCCCAGGCCGGACGCTGGACGCGCCACCCGCACTCCGGCGGCTGGGCGCACCGCGCCCCCCAGAAGGCCCGCCGCTTTCAGGTAAACCTGCAAACGGTCACTATCCAGACGCCGTCTGGCAAGAAAAAGATCAAAGTTGCCGCCCGTATGCTGACATCGCGCGGCTTCCAGGCCGTCCTTAGCGGCCAAAAGGCCATGCCCAAGAAGATGGGCAAGTAGTCCAAGATAGAAATCCCCCGGCAGCCGATGGCTGCCGGGGGATTTTTATTTGGCGTATTCTAGCTGTCGTCCGCGCCATGCCCGCGCCGGGCGGGACGCCGCCGCCAGTCCGGCGGCAGGAGCTGCTCCAGGGTGTCGTCAATCGTAATAATCCCCTGCAATGAGCCGTCGTCGTCCACCACGGGCAGGGCCAGCAGCTTGTAGCGCTCAAACGTATGCGCCACTTCCTCCACGTTTGCGTTCAGCGGGACGCTCCGCACCTTTGTGATCATGAAGTCCGCCACGCGCGCGTCGGGCTGGGCGATCAGCAGGTCGCGCAGGGAGATCACGCCCGCCAGCATTTCCCGGCTGTCCACGACATACAGGTAATAGATCGTTTCGGCCTCCGGCTCCAGGGCGCGCAGGCGGTCAATGGTCTGCTGGGCGGTCATGTCCTCGGCAATCGCGACATACTCATTGGTCATCAGGCCGCCCGCCGTCTTGTCGTGGTATTCTAAGAGTTCTTCCACATCGGCACGGTCTTCCGCATCCATCCGGCCCAGGAGCTGCTGGCGGTGGGCGCGGTCCATGTCTCCCAGCACGTCGGCGGCCTCGTCGGAGGGCATTTCTTCTAAGATGTCGGCGGCGCGCTCCTCGTCCATGTGCTGCAAAGCGGCGACCTGCACCTCGTCATCCGCTTCCGCCAGGGCCTCGGCGGCGGTTTCTATGTCCAGCGAATCCAGCAGCTCCTGCCGGTGGGCCGGGTCCATTTGGTTTAAGATGTCCCCGATGTCGGCGGGGTGAAGCTGGGAGAGCTTTTCGTGGGACACTTTCAGCTTCAGCGGCTCGCCCGCATTGTGGGTCGGCAGCGATTCCACATCGTTCCAGGCAATAAAGCTTGCAGGGCCGGGCGCGCGCCCAAACAGCTTGCCGATATTTTGCGCGGCCTCTTCCAGTCCCAGGCGGCGCAGGAGGCCGCGCACGCCGGGGTCAACCCCCATCAACGCCAGGCGGCCATTGGGCATCTCCGCGAGACGCACATCGTTGACCCGCACCACTCGGTAATCATGCACGTCCACGATCTGCTTATCCAGCACATCGCGGGCCAGAGAGAAGTCATGTTCGGCGATCTGATACGGCTGGATTTGGAGGACAGGGCGGGTGAGAGCGAACTCGCGGGCATCGGGCCGGACTTGAAGCGCGTCCCACGGGATAAACAAGGCCCCGTCCTCGGTCTTCACCTGGTAGGCGGCGACCAGAGGGAGCGGGTCGGCGGGGGCAACCACCACCTCGGCCACCCTGCCAAAGCGTTCGCCGCCAATATCCGTCACGGTCTTGCCCAGCAGTTGTGTGAGATACTTCATGGAAGATGGGTCGCCCGCGTGCCGCGTGGGAAAGTGCCGGGGGCGCTGCGCCAATTATACCAGCGCCCCTTCTCCTTGTCAAACACCCCGCACAGGAACCGAAGGGGTGCCGGGAGCGTTTTATCAAGGAAACCACGTATACAGCAGAAGGAGTCACGCGCGCCTATCGCGAATGTTGCATCAAGACCTATGCAGAACACCCAGCCCCCAATCCATAACGCGCCCAGTGCCCCCCCCGATGTCGCCGAAAAGATGCGTTTGATTGCCGACGAGATCGAAACCGTGATCGTTGGCAAGCGCGCCATTGTCGAGCTTGCCCTGACGGCTTTTTTGTGCGGTGGTCATGTCTTGATTGAGGACATCCCTGGTGTCGGCAAGACAACGCTGGCAAAGTCCCTCGCCCGTGCCCTGGGCTGCGTGTTCAAGCGTGTCCAGTTTACGCCCGATTTGCTTCCTGCCGATATTACGGGTACGACCATCTACAACCAAAAGACCGGTCAGTTTGAGTTCCGGGAAGGGCCGGTCTTCGCCAACATTGTGCTGGCCGATGAAATCAATCGGGCCACGCCCAAAACGCAGTCGTCGCTTTTGGAGTGCATGGAAGAGCAGACGGTCACGACCGACGGCATCACGTATGAACTTCCCTCCCCGTTTTTCGTCATCGCTACCGAGAACAACATTGATGCGCATGGAACCCACCCCCTGCCGGAAGCGCAATTGGATCGCTTTCTGATGCGCCTCGCGATGGGCTACCCGCAGCGAGACGAAGAAGCGCGCATTTTGGAGCGGCAGACCGGCAGCGGCTCTGCGGCGGCGCAGATTACCCACCCGGTGGTCACGCGCGAAGAGCTTTTGCTGCTGCAAGCCGAAGTGCGCGAAGTGTATGTGGACCCGTCCCTGCGCGACTACATTGTGGATGTGGTGGGGGTGACCCGCGCGCACCCGCAGGTGCTGCTCGGCGCAAGCCCGCGCGGGTCTTTGTTCTTGCTGCATGCTGCCCAGGCGTGGGCGGCTTTGCAGGGCCGCACGTTTGTCCTGCCCGACGACATCAAGCGCCTCGCGGCCCCTATTCTGTCGCACCGGATTATTCTGCGCCCGGAAGCCCGCATGAAGCAGGTCACGGCCCAAAGCGTCGTGGACGAGATTTTAGGGCGCATCCCAGTCCCCACGGCTTTGTAGCCCGCGCTTTTTCTCTGGGACGCCTGTACGTTTTCCCGCCGACACTTATGGTCATCACGCACAATCTTAAAAAGTTTGCCTTGACATTGGCCGGATTGTTTATCGCCATTGTCGCGGTGATCCTCAACCTGGACCAGTTGTATCTGATGGCTGCCGTGCTGTTTTTGATCCCGCTGGCCTCGTTTGTCGTGGGCCGCGTGCTCATGCGCGGCCTAGCCTGCCGCCGCGCGCCGGTGCCCTCCTGCGGGGAAGGCGAACGAGTCACGGTCACGCTGACCGTGGAAAACCAGGGACGCCTGCCCAAGATGTTTCTGCGCGTTGCCGACACGCTGCCCGCCTCGCTGCAGGCCGTCGGGGAGGCCGCCCCGCTGATCCTCCATCTCGGCGCGGGCGAGTCCACCGCTGTTTCCTACACGCTGGAAGCCGAAAAACGCGGCGCGTACACGCTCGGCCCGACCCTCGTTTCGTCTACCGACCCGCTGGGCTTTTACCCGCATGTCCAGACGATCCCCTCTTCCGCCGAAATGCTGGTTTATCCGGTTGTGCTGGCCCTGCGCCAGATGGCCGCGACGGGCGGGGGCACCTGGGGACAGCGCGAACAGGACAGCACGGTCGCGCGGGGCGGCGGCCTGGATTTCCACGGCGTGCGCGACTACCAGCCCGGCGATGAGCTGCGGCGCGTCCACTGGCGCACGACCGCGCGCACCGGCAAGCTCGCTGTCATGGAATACACGCAGGGAGCGGCTTCTAATATCCTTGTCGCCTTGGATTTGCAGGCATCGGCCTATGCCGACACGGGGACGGGCCGCGAAAGCGCCTTGGAATATGCGATCAAGATGACGGCGGCGGCCTGCGATTATCTTTTGCGGCAGGGGCATACTCTGCAAATCGTCCTGCCCGCGCTGCCGCCGCCCGCTCTTGGCGGCCTGCTGACCATCCGGGACAGCGCCGAAATGCCCATTTTACTGGAAACGCTGGCCCGCGCCGAGGCGATCTCCGAGGAGCCTCTGGCCGATGCCCTGCTGCGCGCCCTGCCGCGCGTGTCGTCGGGGGCGACCCTGTTTTATATCACGCCGAATGCGGGCGACGACGCGCTGGCGCTGGCGCTGGCGCAGTATATCGCGCGCGGCGCCCAGACATTCGGCTGCGCGCTGGACCGCGCCTCGTTCGCCGCCGCCCCGCGCCGCCAGGCAGGGAAAAGGGAGCGTGCATCAATGGAAACTTTGGATAAAACGCTGCCTGCGGCGGGCGGGTTCCCTGTGTTATGGGTGAAAAAAGGCGAAGACTTGGTGCAGGCGATGGAAGGCGGCGGTTATGCACGCAGGTGAGCAGGTGATTGGGGCGGGGACACAGGAAACCGAAACGACGGGGATGCGTCTCAGCCTGCCCCTGTATCTGGGCGGGCTGGTCGTGACGCTGTGCGGCGTGCAGGCGGTCTGCGCGACCATGGGCGACCTGGATATTACCATCGCCGCCACGGTTTTGGCGCTGCTGGGGTTCGCGTTTTCGCTGGCCTGCCGCGCCTTGAAAGTGCAGCCGCGCGTGATTGAGATTGCGTGTCTGGTTCTCATCGGCGCGGTGGTGTGCGAGTGGGTGCTGCAAGGCCAAATCTTTGGGCAGAACATCTCCTGGTATGTCACGGGCGCGGATAAGACTGAAGACCGCCTGGCGGCGGGCCTGATGTGGAGCGCGGTCTTCTGGTCGTGGACTGTGGTCAGCGGCGATGTCGTCCTGTTTTCATGCGTGCTGACGGCGGCCATGATCGGCCTGACAGGCAGTGTCAACGTCAACAACTCCACCGTCTTTTACTTTTGCTTGTTTGTTCTGGCGATGATCTTTCTTTTGATCTACCAGAATTATCTGCAAAACCGGGCGGGGGCGTCCGCGCGAGAACGCGCCCGCCCGATCCGGGTGCTGCGGGCGCAGGTCGGCGTGTCCGTCGTGTCCGCCGTGCTGGTGCTGGGCGCGGGGCTGGCGCTGGTCGTGCCCCTGCGCGCCCTGCTGTCTTCGCTGTCTCTGGGGCAGGCGATCCGGCATCTGGTGGGGGGGCGGGGCCTCGCTGCCGCCAACCTGAGCCTGGTCGGGCAGCGTTTCTCCGATGACATGGCCCTGGAAATCGGGCGCGGCTCCGTGTGGCCGACCTCGCCGGAGGTGGTCATGCACGCCGTCTCCACCGACAACCAGCCGCACTACTGGCGCGGGCGCACGTATGACTTTTATACCGGCACGGGCTGGCAAAGCACCCACCGCAATGTCCTGCCGCTGGACTGGCAGGAAGCCACCGATCAAGGCCGCTGGTACGGCCTGCCGACCACCTGGATACAGGGCGAAGGGCAGGCATTCGGCGACAGTGCCCTGCGCACCCAAATCACGACGAGCCTGGACGTCAAAGGCGACACGTCGCAGTTTTACTATGCCGACGAGCCGCGCTCCCTGCTGTTTGACCCGGACGATGGCGCAACCCCGCACTTGTCTTCCGACGGCAGCCTGGATTTGGCGGGCCGGGCTGTGCGGGGCGCCTATTCCGTGGTTTCCGCCGCGCCGCCTGATCTTGCCGACCCGTCCGACCAGAAACGCCTGCGCCGCGACGGCATCGGTTACCCCGCCCCCGTTCAGAAACTGTACTTGTCCCTGCTGCCGAACGGCGTGACCACCCCTGCCGACACCGAGTATTTCAAGATGGCCGTCCGGGAAGCCCTGCGCGGCCTGCCCGAAAACCGCCGCTCGCCGCTGGACAAAGCGCTGGCCTTGCAGCGCTGGATTACGGCGCGCTGCACCTATGCCCTAACCGTGGACCCCCTGCCCGGCGACCAGGACCACGTGCATGCGTTTTTAAGCGATACGCGGCGCGGCTACTGCGATTTATTCGCGTCCAGCATGGTGGTGCTGTGCCGCACGGCGGGCATTCCCGCCCGTCTCGCCACCGGCTTCGCGCCGGGCGAGGCCGCCGAAAACGGCTACGACATTCGGGCCATGGATAAGCATGCCTGGGCCGAAGTGTATTTCCCCGGCGACGGCTGGCTGATCTTTGACCCGACGGTCGGTTCCCATACCGACGGCTCCATTCCGGGCGGGGCCTCCGCGCGTGGAAGCTTCTGGCAGCGTGCCCGCCTGTGGGCCGCGGCAAACGGCCCCGTGCCCAACATTCTCGCCGCGCTCCTCGTGTTGTGCCTGGCTTATGTCGCCAAAACCGAGATTTACGACCGGCGTCGCCCGCCGCGCCGGGCGGGCCGCGTCCCGGTGGCGCGCGCCGTCCGCGCCCGCACCGACCTGGGACGCCAGTATGCGCGCATGGCGTACGCGCTGGCAATGCTCGGCCTGCCGCGCCGCCCGTCGGAAACGCCCACCGAATACGAGGCCCGCATCCTGCCGCTGCTGGCAAAACGGGAAGCCGCGCTGGGCGTTCCCCTCGCCGCCGATGCCGTCCACGCCCTGACCACGCAGTTTGTCGCCGCGCGCTACGGCGGCGTGTTGGGCGGCGATACCTCGGCAGCGGCCCGCCTTGCCCGCCAGGTTTCTCAAGAAGTGGCTCGCGCCCGGCGCGCGCAGTGGCGTCACCGTGTGTTCGGCGGCCCGCCTTTGGACTGACGGGCGCTGCGCCCGCTTTGCTTACGCGTTGTGTCGGCGTTGTAAGCGCGTACCAACGACGGAAGAAATCCTTCCGTCGTTGGTATGCCTATAATCAGCCGTGGAAAAGCGTGGGCAACAAGTATGCAAGGGTGTCCCTGCCCTGATTTCTCAGAAGCGTCCCTGTCCCGCTCGTGCAGAGTCCCTCCCCCGCTCATGTGGCTCGCTTCCCCCTCCCCTGAAGGGGAGGGACGCCTCTGAGAAATCAGGGCAGGGACGCTCTCACCGCACTCAAATCAACATTCACCGTTATGGAAACCCTATGGAACTCAATTACGCCGGTCTCGCCGCCAAAGGCTTTCCCGCTCCGATTGCGCGCGTGTATCTCTTCACGGGCAGCGACGACGCGCTCAAGCGCGAGGCGGTGCAGCGACTCACAAGGCCCCTGCTGGACGAAGGCATGGCGGACTTTGACCGGGAAGAAATAGACGTGCCGCCGACCGGCGCGGGCGACGAAGACCTCGCGCGGCGCATCCTGGCGTCGGCAGGGGGCGCGCCGATGCTGTCCGAGCGGCGCGTGGTCGTGGTCACAAATGTGCAAAGGCTGGGCAAAGAAGACCAGGAGATGCTGGCGGCGGGGATTGTCCACTTAGGGCCGCAGACATGCCTGGCGCTGATTGCAGGCGCGACTGAGTACGAAGCGGGCAAAGTGAAGGGGAAAACGCTGGGGACAAAATTAACCAGTGCGATTGCCAAAGTGGGCGCGACGGTGCTGTGCGATGCGCCCGCCTCCGCCGACCTCAAATCCCGCGCCACGGCCCTGGTGAAATCACGCGGCAAAACCATCGCCCCCGACGCTCTAGAGCTGATTCTGCGCCGGGCGACCGCGACCGCGTCCGACCGGGGCGGCGGGGGCAAAGGCGGCGACATTCACGTGCTGACCAATGAACTGGAGAAGGCGCTGGCGTATGTCGGCGACGCCAAGCAGATCACCCGCGCCGACGCCGCCGCTATCGGCACGGAAAGCGCGGAAGAGAACATCTTCGCCCTGCTGGACGCGGTGGGGCACAAAGACGCGGGCCGCGCGCTGGGGCTGGCCGATGACATGCTGCAAGCGGGGGACAAGCCGGACGGCGTCGCCGCGCGGACATTTGTCATGCTCGCGCGTCACCTGCGCATGGTATGGGGGGCGAAGTTTTTGGCCGACAAGCGGCTGAGCGGCGACCGGGTGCGCAGCGGCCTTCCCCCGGATGTGCAGACAGTGCTGTCCGGCGAGATGGTGGGCCTGACGGTGCGCCAATCCTATCTCCTGCGCGCCTTGCAGGAGCAGGGGCGGGCGTGGACGTATCCGGGGTTGCAGACCGCCCTCGCGCGCGTCCTGACCAGCGACATGGCCCTCAAGGGCATTGCCCCGATTAGGTCGCTCGGTTTGCGCTCTGCCGGGGACGACCCTGCCGCCAACCTGCGCCTTCTGGTTGTAGACTTGTGCCGAGGGGAGTAAGAGGGAATTCCCCATTTCTTGGCCCGTGCTTATAAGAACGGCCCTTGTGCCCTGACCCCGCGTGCCGCGCCCGCACCTTGTGCCCTGGCCTTGAAAGGCCAGGCTAGGCCGACCAAAGCCCCTGCGGGGCTAAATCTTCACTTTCCTAGCCCTGAAAGGGCTTTTGTCCGCTCAGCCTAGCCTTTCAATGCCAGGTTCTCTGTTCATCCAAACGCCGAAAGCCCTTCTTTCAGCACGTGAAAGAAGGGCGAACAGCAAAACAAAAGAAAAGGGGAAACTAGGCCTGTGCGGCTTTGGCGGCGCTTTTCATCAGGCGCGACTTGCGGCGGGCGGCGGCGTTCTTGTGGATGATGCCGCGCTTCCAGGCTTTGTCGATCACGCTGACGGTCTTGGACACGCTGGCGGTCACATCGGCGGGCTGGGCGGATGTATCGGCAATCGCCGCGCGGGTCTTCTTCATGAAAGTCTTGATTTGAGACTTGGCGGCCTGGTTGCGAAGCTGGCGCACGCGGGAACGCTTCACGTCTTTAATAACGGACTTGATGTTTGGCATAACGGAACTGGCTCCTGAGAAATACTTGAGTGAACGCTAAGGGAACAAAGGGAACGGGAACGGCGAAATCGGACGGCCTGCGAAAAACAATGCGTCAAAGTATACCATTCTACGGCGCAAAATGCAACCGGGCGTGATATAATACCCACGGTTTGCATGCGCCGCGCGTTTGTTCCCGCAGGCGGGAGCCTGCATTCGCCTGGAAACAAGCGCGCCCGACAAGGATACCTACCCGTGACAATCACTCGTTTTCGTCCTCTCCTGCTCGGCCTGATGGCCGCGCTTGCGCTGCTGCCCGGCTGTTCCCACAAAGAAGCGTCGTTGTCGAGTGGCGGTTCGTCTGCTGCCCAAGCAAGCGGCACGCCGCTGAAAGTCGGCATTATCCCGTTTGAAGACGTGGACAAGATCAACACGGCATTCAAGCCGTTCGCGTCGTACACGGGCACCAAAGTGGGGCGTTCCGGCGGGCAGGTCTTTGTCACGCCCGCTTACGCCGGGGTTTTGCAGGCCTTGCAGTCCGATCAAATTGATGTCGCCTACCTGAATCCCTTGTCGTATGTGCTCGCCGTGCAGCAGTTCGCGGGCACGCCCGAAAAGCTTGTCCCGATTGCGATGCCCTATTTCCACAAGAGCCTGACCTATAAGGGCATCATCTTTGTGCGGGCCGACTCCGGCATCAACTCCATCAAAGACCTGCGCGGCAAGAGCTTCGCCTTTGCCGACCGCACGTCCACGTCCGGCTACCTCTACCCGGCAGGCCTGATGAAAGAAGCGGGGCTGAACCCGGACAAAGATATTAAAGCCGTCAATATCACGGGCAACGCCGGGGTCATGGCGGTGATGAACGGCCAGGCGGCAGGCGGCGCGACCTATGAGACCGGCATAGAGCAGGCATTCACCGACCCCGTGACCAAGCAGGTAGACCAGAGCAAAGTCAAGCAGTTCAAGGTAATCGCCACCACCGACCCCATCCCCAACGGCATGATTGTCGCGCGCGGCAACCTGGACCCGGCCACGATTACCAAGCTCAAACAGGCGATGGCGGACATCAACACCGACCCTGACGGGAAGTCTGCCCTGAAGACAATCCCCTGGGACAAAGTGGTGCCCGCCGACGATCCTCTGTTTGATTCGGTGCGCAAAAAGGCGACTATCCTCGGCCTTAATTTACAATCCCTGGATAGCCAGCAGAAGTAAGCCCTGGCGCCCATGCCTGAAATCATTACTATTGAGAACCTGACCCATGCGTACAAAGCCGGCGCGCCCGTCCTGCGCGGCGTGGATTTGCATGTGCAGCCCGGCGAGATCGTGGGCTTGATTGGGTTGTCCGGCGCGGGGAAAAGCACGCTGCTGCGCTGCCTTAATGGCCTGGTGACACCGACCGGCGGGGTGTGCCGCGTCTTTAATGAGGATGTCCGGGCACTGTCCGAGCGGGACAAGCGGACGCTGCGGCGGCGTATCGGCATGATCTTCCAGGAGTTCAACCTCATGGACAGATTGTCTGTGCTGAAGAACGTGCTGATTGGGCGGCTGGCGTACACGCCGACCCTGCCGTCGTGCCTGCACCGGTTCGCGGCGGCAGACGTTGGGCTGGCGCGTGCGTGCATCGCGCAGGTGGGCTTGGATGGCCTGGAGCGACGCCGGGTGCGCGACCTGTCCGGCGGGCAGAAGCAGCGGGTCGCTATTGCCCGCGCGATGGCGCAGGGCGCGGAAATCCTGCTCGCCGATGAGGCGACCGCCAACCTGGACGTGCTCACCAAAGACGAGATCATGGACCTCATCGCTGCTCTGGCCCGCGAGAAGCGCGTGACGGTCATTCTCTCCATGCACGACCTGCCGCTGGCAAAGCGTTACTGCACCCGCATTGTCGGCTTGAAGCAGGGGCGTATCACGTTTGATGCCGCCCCGGACGCCCTGGACGATGCCGCCATAGCCGATGTCTTGCAGCGGCCCGGCGCAGTTCGGCCTTTGGTGCCCGCGTAGCCCGAGCGCGCTTTTCCTATATTCATTTCTCCCCGAACACTCCATGCCCACACGCACTGCCCCGCCACCTCTCTCGCCTCCCGCTGCCGCGCCCGAGAGGGCGCCCCGCCCGTCCCGGCTGGCCCTGTTCCTGCACTTTCTGGGGGGATTGGTGGCCGCAGCGATTATAGCCTGGGCGTTTATCGGCTTGCAGTTTGATTTCACGCACCTGGGCGTGGGCATTCAGCGCCAGTCGGAGCAATTGAAGCATCTGTTCCCGCACACGCACGCCGATTGGCGCTACGATCTCAAACTCCTGCCCGACCTGTGGGAGCCATTGATTACCACCATTCAGATGGCGATTGTCGGCACCACCGTCGGGGCTTTGCTCGCGTTTCCCGTGTCCTTTCTGGTTGCCAGGACAGGGGCGATGCCGCGTCCCCTCAGCGCGTTGCTGAAGACATTCCTCAATATCGCCCGCGCCATTCCGACCATTGTGTATGCGCTGATGGCCGTCTCGTTTATCGGGCTGGGGGCATCCGCAGGGGCGGCGGCGATCTCGTTTGTGACCTTCATTTCTCTGTCCAAATTGTATGCCGAGGGGCTGGAGAACGTCGCGGTCGGCCCGATAGAAGCCGTGCGGGCGGCGGGGGGCAATGCGCCGCAGGTGTTTGTGTACGGCATGATGCCGCAGGTCTTTCCGCTGTATCTGTCTACGATGCTGTATTCATTGGAGTACAATATCAAAGATTCGTTCGTGGTGGGCATTGTCGGCGCGGGGGGCTTAGGCTTTGCGTTGTCCAATGCCATCAATTTATACAAGTGGCCCGACGCCGGAGTCATCATCTTCTTTCTCATTCTCTTGGTCAATGCCGTGGATTATCTCTCGTATCGCGTGCGCCTGATCTTCTCGTAGAGGGAGGAGGCGCGGGAACGACCCGTCGCCGCTCCCCGTAACTAACCCGTATGGAACGCATCAAACTCACCTCCGTAGTCCTGCTTGTGCTGATTGCGTTCGGCTTTCTCTTCACCAGTGTCCGCACGAACATGGTCGCCGACAACGGCGCGCCGGCCCTTGCCCTCCTGCCCGCCGACAAAGTCACCCCCGCGCCCGATTGGACTGTGCCCGATGCTCGCACGGGGCAAGCCGTCAACCTCCGCGCCGAGGCCCGCCTTCGCCCGGTCGTGTTTTCGTTTTGGGCCACCTGGTGCGGGCCGTGCAAACAAGAGCTGCCCCACCTTCAGCGCGTCTCGGAACGATACAAGGGGCGGGTCGCATTCTACGGCGTGGACTCGGACGACACGCCTGCCGCGATCAACGCCTTTGCCCGGCGTAATGGTTTGACCTTCCCTCTGCTGGCCGATGTGCGGCATCAGGCCGCCACCCGCTACGGCATCCAGAGCATTCCCCTGCTCGTGGTCGTGGACACGCAGGGCAATATCCGCGCTGTCGTCAACGGCTACGACCCCAGCGAGAACCTGGAAGCGTCCCTGCCGAAGCTGCTGGATACCCTGCTCGCCCAGAGCGCGCAGGGCGCAGACCGCCCCCTAGCCCCCAATTCTGGGGGGACAGGAAGAGGATAGGAAGGGCTATGGCTATGGACGCTGCGCGCTTATTCTTATCCCCCCAGAATTGGGGGCTAGGGGGCGGATCTGTTCCTTTTATTCACTCGCCAAACACTGACCCCCGTATTAGGAGAATTGTTCCATGAAGATTGCTTTGCCCACCGCTGCCCTTGCCGCCGCTTTGCTCGCGCCCTGCATGACAGCCGCCGCCGCGCCTGCCGCTCCCACTACGCCTGCACAGGCCCCACAACTTATTCCTATCTTAGCTAACGCCAAGTCGTTTAGCTTGACTGAAACCGAAGCGCGCCTTAATGCTCAGGGCAAATTGGTTGTGGTCGCTACGTCTCATTTTCAGTTTCAGCAAGGTGATAAGTATCATGTAGACATGCGTAATAACATGAGTGACGGCATGGTTTATACGCTTGTCGTCAGCGATGGAGTTCATGTTTATGTTTATATTCCTGCAAAGGCACAATATATTAAAGCTTCTGTGGGTGCCGACCGTGTTTCTGATGAACGGCTCAACCTGGAAACTTTGCCGCCGGGCAAGCCTGTTCAAACGATGTTGGATGGCAAGCCTGCCTTGCTGTTTCAGGAGTTCGGTCCCTCTGTGGACAAGCCCGACGCCGTACTGAAAACCTGGGTGGATGCAAAGACCTATCTGCCCCAGCGCGTGACTATTGTTAATTTCAAAGGGCAAACGCCAAAGACGGTCTATCAAGCCACTTTCGCTGATTGGAAGATTAACCCGGTCATCCCTGCCGCAAGGTTCGCATTTGTGCCGCCCGCCGGAGCCAAAGAAATCAAGAGGGCCGCGCGGTCCGCGCCGCACGTACTGCTAGCGAACGGCACGCTCGCCCCCGACTTCGCTGTGCAGGACAAGGACGGCAAGCCCGTCCGCCTCTCCGATTACAAAGGCAAAGTGGTCGTGCTGGACTTCTGGGCCACCTGGTGCGGGCCATGCCAGCAGTCCCTGCCGCACACCCAAAGCGTCGCCGCGCAGTTCGCGCCGCAGGGCGTGGTCGTCCTCGCAGTCAATGTCTGGGACACCAAGCCCGCCTTTGACAAGTGGCTGCCCCAGCATGCTGCGTTTCATGACATCGCGTTCGCGTTTGACCCCAGCCCGGACGCCAAGCTTGTGACCAATGCCTACCATGTCTCCGGCATCCCCACACAGTATGTCATCGGCAAAGACGGCAAGATCACGCAAAGCTTTGTCGGCTACGATGGGCCGTCAGACGACCTTGCCAATGCCGTCACTTTGGCCCTGAAAGGTTGACTTTGATCAACGAAACCCTCACCCGACGCGCCTTTTTGCGCATCCTGACTGTTCTCAGCGCATCCGCCCTGCTGCCGCCGACTGCCGATGCCGAGGCCGCGCCCCGCACGTTTATCCCGGTCGGCAAGGCCGGCGCGTTCGCCCTGCACGCCGTCACCCCAGTGACGCTGCCCGGCGGCAAGCCCATCTTCGTGCAGCGCATCGCGGCGGGAAACACCCCGGCGGCGTTCCATGCGCTCTCGGCCCTCTGCACGCACAAGGGCTGCCCGGTGGTTTGGAACGCGGGCGCAAAGCAGTTCCAATGCCCCTGTCACGGCGGCAGGTTTGACGTGTCGGGCCGCAATATCGCCGGGCCGCCGCCTTCGCCCCTGCCGCGGTTGCCAGTCAAAGTGGTCAAGGGCATCGTGCTGGTCGCCGCCTGACCTTCTGTATAGAAACAGGCAGGCTCGCCCCCCGCCCCTCAGTTGTGGGGGAGCAGATCGCCCCCTAGCCCCCAATTCTGGGGGGATAGGAAGAGGATAGGAAAGACTTTGGCACTTATGTTTCTGCTCTTACTTCCCCTGAACTAAGGGCCGAGGGGCGATCTTATAAGGGTTGGGGGCAATCTGGACACTCTCTGCAAACTCCCAGGCTTCCTGTTTACCGCCCCCGCGCGCCGGGTAAAGACCGATATAAACCCCAAGGAGTTGACCCATGCCACAAGATATTGAGAAAAAGCATCAGTTTGATGCCGAAAAGCACGCACACAAGGAAGCGCGGGAAGACGCCCGTGCCGACGCGATTGTCAACGACGCCGTTTTGCACGGCGACAACCATACGGGCGAAGCGGGCATGATGCGCCAGGCAAGCCAGCCCCAGGAAGCCAGCGACATCAAAGAAGTCTACCGCCTGCTGCCCGACTGGCACAAGGACGAGCTGCGTCGCCTGCTGGTCGTCCCGCAAGGCACGCGGCTTTCGCAGGGCGACGTCTACTTTGACCTGCGCTTTCCTCAGCGTGGCGAGCTGGTCGCGCATGGCGAAGAGGAAATCCACGACGAGCTGCTCGTGCCCAAAAAAGGCACCGACTACGAAATCTGGAACAAGCTGCTGGCGTCGGGCACAGTGTCCCCCGATTAATACGCCAATAGCCCATTGATAGCCCACGGCACAAAAAAGCCCCGTCAATGACGGGGCTTTTTTTATTGAGGGAGTGGGGGGCGATTGGCCCGCGCGTAACACAGAATTGCAGCAGAGGCCCCCCGCCCCAAGTTTGGGGAGCCGAAGGGGAATAGGATAAGAGCACAGTCAGCAGTTCCTAATGATCCTGCTCCCCAGCATTGGGGCGGGGGGGCCACTTAACGGCTTCCCATAGGCGTTGCTAAGGCTGATTAAGCGCGTTTCCAACGCATACCAACGACGGAAGGATTTGTTCCGTCGTTGGTATGCGCTTACAACGCCATAAAAACACCCAAGCAAACCTTTTGCAGCACCGGAAAAGCAAAAACGTGTTAGGCAGAGTCAGAAGAGGAAGCATAGCGGGCGGTCATGCGCTGGGCGGCTTCGGCGACGGCGGCGCGCAGGGGAGCAGGTTCCAGCACTTCGGCCTGCGCGCCGAACGACAAGGCCCAGTAAAGCATTTCTTCATAGCCGTTCACGGTCACTTTGAACAGCAAGGCCCCATCGGGCTGCTTTTCCACGCGCTGGGCGGGGTGCCACTGACCGCCCGCGATCCAGTCGGCGATCTCGGGGTCGAAGCGGATCACCACTTCAGTCGGCTCGCCGCCCGCCTGCAATTGCCAGCCTTTTGCCAGCCATTCGCCCAGGTTAAAGTCGGCGGGGTACTGGAAGTAGGCGTCTTCGGCGATGCGCAGCCACCGAATGCGGTCCAGGGCGAAGGTGCGAATGCCATTGCGCAGGTGGCACCAGCCGACCAGATACCACGCGCCGATCTTGTAGGTGAGGCCGTAGGGGTCCACGCGGCGCTTGGTAGGTTCGGCGCGGGTGCGCGAGCGGTAGGTGATGTCTACGGGGTGGTGGCGCAGGGTGGCTTCCTGCAAGTCGTGGTAGGTGCGGGCGGCAAAGTCGCGAATGACCGGGAGGCGGATGGAAACGCGCTCCCCTGTTTTCTTGATTTCAAGCGCGGTGCGCCGGGGCAAGGCAAGGTCGATCTTGCGCAGGGCGGATGCGAGGGCGTCTTTGTAGACGGCTCCGGCCTGCGCTTCAAACGCGGTGCCGGCGAGGCGCAGGGCGAGGGCTTCGGGCGGGGAAAACGAGGTCGGCAGGAACTTCATCTCGGCCAGCCCAAACTTGCCGTTCTTGCGCCGCACTTGGCCCCACTGGCGCAGCACGGCGATGTCGCGTTCAATGGTCGCGCGGGAGACGTCAAACTTCTGCTCCAATGCGGCGGCATCCCAGGTCCAGGGTTCGCGTTCAAGGAGTTGGAGCAGGAGAATTAAACGAGAGAATTGTTCTTCTAGTGTCATGGCAAGGGGGGTGAGAGCAAATACTATCGGTCAATGGTGCGCAGATTATCCGGGGGGTGTCTGTTCTCCGCCGGGAGTGTGTGCCGGGGGCAAATCGCCCTTTGTCGTGGCTGTTGCCGGGGGCATGCAGTCATTAGTCTTGGCTTTCGGCTCTGCCAATAGTTTCATACGGCTTTGTTGCATAATTTGTATTCCCTGCCGTACACTGGGACGCTGGCTTAGCGGAGAACCTAGTCCTGAAGCCCTCCAGGTCTTTACCCTGCTCACGCACTGGCGTACCTGGGAGGCGGAGGCCCTGCACTGGCAGCCCCGGAGGACTTGAGGGCATGGTTTTGTCACGCAGTGATGCAGCAAAGTTTAATGGAGCCGTGAGTGTCCTCCGTCACGGCGCGGCGAAAGCGCATCATTAGGTACAATCTGTGCGAAAGGCCAAACTTCTATGTCCGCACAAGCGCGGTTCTTTTGCACGCCCGACGAATACCTGGAACGCGAACGCGCCGCTTCCCGCAAAAGCGAATACTATGCAGGCGAAATCTTCGCAATGGCGGGAGCCAGCCCGCCCCATAACCTGCTTGTGGCAGGCATGATTGCCGCCCTCGGCACGCGCCTGCGTGGGACACCCTGCGCAACATTCGCCAGTGATTTGCGCATTGAGTGCGGCCCTTCCGGGCTGTTCTGCTACCCGGATGTATCGGTCATCTGCGGCTCGCTCCAATACCGCGATGCGCACCAAGATGTGGTCACTAACCCGACGCTCATTGTGGAAGTGCTGTCCCATTCCACGGAAGGCTATGACCGGGGAGCCAAGTTTGCCCAGTATCGCCGCCTGGCCTCGCTGCGCGAGTACGTGCTGGTGTCGCAGGACGAGGCCCGCATGGAGGTCTTCACGCGCGGCGAAGACGGGCGCTGGACACTGACAGAAGCAGTTGGGCCAGATGCCATCTGCCCGCTCTCAAGCCTGGACATCGCGCTGCCGCTGTCCGAAATGTACGAGCGTGTCGCGTTTCCCCGCGTGGGCCGCGTCACAGAAGAGGCAGCTCCGGGGCAATCGGCTGGTTGAACGCGCGGGCCGTGCCGTCTTCCGTGACATGGACAATGTTTTCCAAACGCACCCCAAACTTGCCGGGCAGATAGATGCCCGGCTCAAGGGAGAAGCAGTGGCCGGGGAGCAGTTTGCCCCGATTGCCCGCGACAATAAACGGCGTTTCGTGGTCGTCCAGCCCGATGCCGTGCCCCGTGCGGTGGATAAAGAACTCGCCGTATCCGGCATCGGCAATCACGCGCCGGGCGGCAGCGTCCACATCGTGCGCAGATGCGCCGGGCCGCACGGCATCAAACGCCGCCGCCTGTGCCTGGTAGACAATGTCGTACACGCGCCGGGCTTCGTCGGACGCGCTGCCGACCGCGACCGTGCGCGTGATGTCGCCATGATAGCCGTCGAGCTGCGCCCCAAAGTCCAGCACGACAATATCGCCCGCTTGGAGCTTGGACTTGCCGGTATGATGGTGCGGACTTGCCCCGTTCGCGCCTGTCCCCACAATTGTCTCAAACGAGGCTTCCGCGCCCAGTTGGGCCAGAGCGTTCAGGATGGCGGCGGCGACATCCCGCTCGGTCGCGCCGGGTATGCAGGCGGCATAGGCGGGGGCGATCAGGGCATCGGTGGCATCGGCGGCGTGCTGCATGGCGGCCAGCTCACCCGCGTCTTTGACGGCGCGCAGAGGGCCAAAGACCGGCGAGGCGAGCCTCAGCAGAGTGGTCGGCATGATCTCCTGCATCGCCAGCGAGAAACGCGCAGGCATATCGTCATCCAGGCCGAGTATCCCAATGTCCAACGTCAGATCGGTGCAAATCTCACGCAAAAGCCCCTGCCAGCCCTGCGCATCGTCCCACACGCGCACATCGGCAATGCCTGCGGGATTGGCCCGCACCTGCGCGGCGTTGAGGGCAGGCGTGACAAACAGCCAGGGCTGGTCATCGGGAACAATCAGCGCGAGCAGGCGCTCATGGCCCGTCTCAGAAAAGCCCGACAGGTAGCGCATGGCCGCGCCGGGCGTCAGCACCAGCGTGTCCAATCCGTGTTCGTGCATGGCGGTGCGCACGCGGGAAAGCCGTTTTTCATACAGGTTCATGGGGAGTAGTGGAGAGGTGCGGAGTGGGGGACCAAAGATCAGCGTCGCGAGGCGACTATTGGTTCAGGAAGTTGCGCAGCATCTGCTTGCCGTGCGTAGTCAGCACGCTTTCCGGGTGAAACTGCACGCCTTCCAGCGGCCAGGTCTTGTGCTTGAGGCCCATAATCTCGCCGCCTTCCGTTTCGGCAGTAATGGCAAGAGTGTCGGGCAGCGTCTCGCGCTCCACAATCAGCGAGTGATACCGGGTTGCTTCCAGGGGGGACGGCAGCCCGGCAAAGACGCCTGTGCCGTTGTGCATGATGGGGGATGTCTTGCCGTGCATCAGATGCTCCGCCCGGACAACCCGTCCCCCCAATGCCTGCCCGATAGCCTGCTGCCCCAGGCACACACCGAAGATGGGAATGCGCGGGCCGAACATGCGGATCACATCCAGCGTGATGCCTGCATTGTCGGGCGTGCCGGGGCCGGGGGAGAGCAGTATCTTGTCCGGGGCCAGTTGTTCTATTTCATCTAAAGAAACGGCATCATTGCGGCGCACATCCAGAGTCGCGCCCATTTCGCCCAAATACTGCACCAAGTTGTAGGTGAACGAATCGTAGTTATCAATCACAAGTATCATAACAGAGCCTCTTCTATGGCGGTTTCAATGGCAATACGTATGGCTTGAGTCATGCTGCCGAGAGGCAGCGAGGGCAGATGCACTTTGTTCTCCGCAACCGCCTGCTCGCACGACAGCGGCAGGTGGATAAACCCGGCTTTGCCTGTCATTCCCTGCGCCAGCATAAAGTGCCGTGTTTGATAAAGCACATGGTTGCACAGATACGCGCCCGCATAGCCGTGCGCTCGCGCCGGAACAAACGCGCGGGTTCCGATGGCATGGGCAATATGCTCCGGGTTGATGGTGGCAAAGTAGGCATCCGGGCCGCCTTCTACAATGGCAGCCTGCGGGCGGTTGGGCACGAGCGGCTGGTCGGGGAGCCACGCTTCGGCCACGCGCAGGTTGACCGCAAACCGCTCTATGTCCAGGCAAGTTGTGCCCGCCGCCAGGCCAAGCGACAATACCAGATCGGGGTTTATCTCTGCCAGCGCAGCCTGCATGCGCTCCGTGTCCTGCCCAAAGAACACGGGCAGGACAAGGCTGTTGACTAATGCGCCGCCGATAGTCTGCCCGTCCAGCGCCAGGGCAATCTGCTGCGAGGGGTTGCTGAGGCTGTCGCCGAACGGCAGAAAACCTGTGAGTAGGACTTGGTGCGGCATGGGTTAATCCAGTCCCGCCTCGGCCCACTCCACGGCGCGGGTCAGGGCGCGCATCTTTGCCAGCGTCTCCCGGTACTCGTATTCAGGCACCGAGTCCGCGACCACGCCGCCCGCCGCCTGCACGTAAATCGTGTTGCCCTTGACCAATGCCGTGCGGATAGTGATGGCTGAATCCATGTCGCCATTGAACGAAAAATACCCGATGCCGCCGCCATAGTGCCCCCGGCGTGTCGGCTCCAGCTCTTCAATAATCTCCATCGTGCGCACTTTAGGCGCGCCGGTGAGCGTGCCCGCCGGGAACGATGCCCGCAGCACGTCAAACTGATCTAAGCCCTCGCGCAGACGTCCCTGCACTTCCGAAACGATGTGCATCACATGGGAGTACTTTTCAATCACCATCAGCTCGGTCACTTGCACTGTGCCGTACTCAGCGATGCGCCCGATGTCGTTGCGCGCCAAATCCACCAGCATGATATGCTCGGCCCGCTCCTTGTCGTCGGACAATAAATCCTGGGCAATGGCGTCGTCCTCCTGCGGGGTCGCGCCGCGCCCATGCCGCGACCCGGCAATGGGCCGAATAGTCACTAATTTGTCCTGCTCGCTGACCAGCACTTCGGGCGACGCGCCCACCAGCTTGGTTTCGCCGAAGTCCAGATAAAACATATAGGGCGAGGGATTAATGGAGCGCAGGGCACGATACACGTCAAACGGGTCCGCATGAAGCGTCTTGGAGAGGCGCTGCCCGATCTGCGCCTGGAACGTATCCCCGGCAGCAATATACTCTTTGGCCTTCAGCACGGCGGCTTTGTAGTTTGCTTCCGTGCGGTTCGGCACAAACTCGTCGTGCGTTGTGCCGGCAATAGCAGAATGCGGGGGAGGAGAGACGCTCAGCCGGGCGAGCAGATCGTCGATCTTGCGGGCTGCCAGGTCGTAGGCGGCGTTCGGGTCTGTGCCGGGCGCGACATGGGCATTGCACAGGGCCAGCATCTTATGCTTGACATGATCAAACACCAAAAGCGCATCGGTGAACAGAAAGAGGCAGTCGTCTAGGCCCAGGTCGTCTTTGGCAAGGGTGGGCAGCTTCTCAAAGAAGCGCACCATGTCGTAGCCAATCATGCCAACCGCCCCGCCGACAAAGCGCGGTAAGCCCGGCGCGGGCACGTATTGGTAGCGATCCAGCAAAGACTTTAACACGTGCAGCGGGTCACGCGTCCCCGCGTGTAGTGCAATCGTTTCGGTACGCCCTGCCTCCGTGATTGTGGCGGTCTCGCCTTTGCTGCGGAAAATCAGCGATGGGTCGGTGCCCAGAAACGAGTACCGTGCCAGCCGCTCCCCGCCTTCCACCGACTCCAACAGAAAGCTATTGGCCCGCCCCTGCGCGATCTTGCGGAATGCGGACACGGGTGTTTCCATGTCGGCCAGCACTTCGCGCCAGACAGGAATTAAGTTTCCCTGCCGGGCCTGTTGGAGAAACTCATCACGCGAAGGAAGCAGCATTGCTGTCATCAAGTATACCTCATCGGTCGGTCGCACTCAAAGCGTTAGTCGGGAGCACTCAAAAAGGCCGGGGCGTTTCCTCCACTTAGGAAACGCCCCGGCCTCTGGATTAATGTCTACAGAAGGTTCACGGTCACCGGCAGGCAGCGCACGGCAGGCATTTCCGAGTTGAAAACTGCCCCCGCCAGCCGATAATTGTCTGCCCGTCCGTGTATATCATAGATGAATTATACTAACCTGCATGAGAATTGTCAAGCCATCTGCTTTCTTCAGGCCCGTGCGCGATGGGTATACCAATCCGGCCTGAATGAAGAGGGCTTCGCCGTCCACACTTGTTCCGTGGGCAGGGCGACGGCGGAAAGAAAGCCGCCGCTGCCGCAGCCCGTATCCACCCCAATATAACCTTTGCGGCGCGCGAACATGACTTTGGGGAACGGCACATGGCCGCGCACCACGGTCTGTGTCCACACCGACGCCTCCTGCCCACGGATGCCGCCCCAGCGCATTGCGTCGGGCGACTGGCGCTCCAGCGGCAGCGAGAGGTTCCAGCCCGCGTGCGTAAAGAGATACTGATCGGTGACATAAAACGGCCAGGTCCAGTCCAGTGCCTGCGCGTAAAACTGCGCATGCGCCGGGGGAACGCTTTCCGGGACGCCCGGCTGCGCAGAGTATCCCGCCCGCACATACGAATCCAGGGTTGCCTGCCCGCCCATGCTCAGCAATGTGCTTGTATCGCCCATCTCCAGATATGCCAGCATGACTTCTTCATGGTTACCCTGCACGAACACTTTGCGGCAGCGGCTAAACCCAAGTATCTGCTCTACGCAGTCAAACGCATTGGGTCCACGGTTGATAATATCGCCTGTCAGCACCAGCAAATCCGAGGGCGCGACAGGCAGTTTGCTCAACATTTCCCGCAATGCTCCGGCTTCGCCATGCACATCGCCGATACAGTAAATCATTATGATGGTGAAACATGAAAATGAAATGAACGCGTGCCGTGGGCTTCCAAAAAAGGGATATTCTGCGCGTTTGCGTGAGTTCATAGCGCTGTGCGTATTGTTCCACAGGGGAACACCACCGCGCTGCGGTGCCGCAAGAACAGGAAATGCCGCGTGTAAGTCCGCTTTGCCGCGTATCGTTCCACGAGCGGTGGCAGGTCTCCGGCAAAGAGGGAGAGGCTATGCGCCCGCTTAATCACGCTTGATGCCCATGCTGATCCCGGCATTGCGCGGCGGCCCATGATGAGGCGTAAACTGAAGGTACACAGTGAAGCGATGCGCGCGACCCGGCGGCAAAGCATCCAAGGCGGCGCTGCGCTTGATGCTGCCTAGCTTAACCACGGGAAGCGAGTGCAGGCTGCTGTCGCCCTTCACTTCGTCCAGCAGCACCATCTTCTCCCCGATGGCCGCATGGGGCGCACTGTCAAACGTTGCCTGGCTGACGCCGTAACGGTCGTGCTGGAACTTAACCGTGCTGTAGAACCCTCCATCGTCGTTGGGCGACTTCACGGCAAAGTGGTATGTGACTACGTTTTTTTTAGTTGGAAAACCCTGCGCTTCAAGGATCGTCTTAACTTGCGTCGTCGTCATTGGTATCCAACTTAAACTTCAGCAGGAACGACTGCGGCCAGGCATTTGGCTGCTCTCGTGCCAGTTCGTACCCTGCATTGTCAATGAGCAGCCCTACGTGCAAGTCCAGCAATGGCGAGTGCGGCGGCAGAGCAACCTGGAAGCAACTCCAGCCTTCGTCCGCATCGGTGCCTGGCATCGGTTCAACGTGGACTTGGTTGTCGGCAGACACTTGTGCTACGGCGGCTGCTTCCAATGGCGGTGCTGAAGCTGCATGGAAACCATGCCGCACGGCAATAGCAGTGCCGAGAACAACGGCAATCATGCCTGCAACAACCACGACTTGCTTTCTCATGGAGGCTCCTTTGGTTTCTCAAGCAGACGCTTTTCCCTTATGCCCAACAGCAAAATGCCCCTGTTTCTAAGAACAGGGGCACGAGTTTTGGCGCGCTACTTCTGCGTTTGCGCAAACTCCCGCACCGACGACAGCTGCCCTTCGGAACCCAGCAGGGCCGAGCGGCTGATGATAAACTTGGCATACTCGGCCATAAACACTTTGCCGGGACTGCGCAGGTCAAAGTCTTCCGGCTTGTCGCGGAAGAACTCGCGGTGGACGCGCGTCCATACCAGACGCCCATCGGTGTCAATGTTGATCTTGCAAACGCCCAGTTTTGCGGCAGGCAGGTACTGGCTTTCATCCACGCCTTTGGCCCCTTCGCGCAGCTTCCCGCCCGCCTCGTTGATCCGCTTCACTTCGTCCTGCGGCACCGACGACGACCCGTGCATGACCAGCGGCACGCCCGGCAGGGCCTTTTGGATGGCGGCAATTCGGTCAAAATGCAGCCCCTGCCCGCCCGAGAACTTGTATGCGCCGTGCGATGTGCCGATGGCGCATGCCAGGCTGTCGCAACCCGACTGCCCCACAAACTCTTTGGCTTCTTCAGGATCGGTCAGCAGCGCGTTCTTTTCGTCCACCTGAATGTCTTCTTCCACGCCGCCCAGCATCCCGAGTTCCGCTTCCACGCTGATGCCCTTCGCGTGGGCACGCTCCACAACACGCTTTGTGATCGCCACGTTTTCCTCAAACGGCGCGTGCGAGGCATCAATCATGACGCTGGAATAAAACCCGCTGTCAATGCAGTCGTAGCACGTCTGCTCATCCCCATGATCCAAATGAACGGCAAAGACCGCCTCGGGGAACATCTCATCGCACGCCCGAATAATCGCTTCCAGCATGCGCTTGTCCGTGTACCCGCGCGCCCCTTTGGAGATTTGAATGATAAACGGCGATTGCGAGTCGATGCTGCCCCGGAACAGTCCAATCGCCTGCTCCGCGTTGTTGATATTGTAAGCCCCCAACGCATACTTGCCATAGGCATGTGCGAACAAGGTCTTGGTGGTCACGATCATGTCGGTCTGTCTCCTTAAATCTTCAGCAAGCAATTGTGTGCGCCTGCCGTTCGTGCCGCGATTATACCCCCGCCGCCGCAAAAAAGAAAGGAGCCTGCCGTGCAGGGCTTGCCACGAGCTGTCCTTGTTCAGGGTTTGCGTGTTTTTTCTTCTTCGCACCTCTTGATGTATTCAGGCGGACCAACACCGATGCCAAAACCAGCGAGTTGAGGATGTCCAACCTTAGACCAACCTTAAACAGACGCTTTACCAAAGGGGCGGCAGGCCCCTGGCTTTTGCCACGAAGATGGAAAGACTTTAGGGTAGCCTGCTTTGCGCCCAAGAAGTGGTTGTTCCGACGGTTTCAGTGGGTATCAGTGACATACCAAGTGAGGGGACGTGTCGCAGGGGTGGCACACACTTTAGTAAAGATGTCACTGTCAGATACGATTTTGGGCAGGCCGCTGGCCTCCCGTGAGGAGAATGAGCAGAAGGTCGGTGCCTTTATGGGCGTGCCCATGCTTGGGCTGGATGCTCTTTCGTCAGCGGCCTACGGTCCTGAGGCGGCCCTGACTATCCTCTTGCCGCTTGGCGCGCTGGGCCTCGCTTATATCGGCCCTATCACTCTCAGCATTCTGCTTTTGCTCCTGATCCTTTACCTGTCCTACCGCCAGGTCATCGCGGCTTATCCTCAAGGCGGCGGTTCTTACACCGTTGCCAGGGAGAACCTCGGGGCCAGTGCGGGCCTGCTGGCTGCTGCTGCCCTGATGCTCGACTATATCCTCAACGTTGCTGTGGGCATCTCCGCAGGCGTCGGGGCGCTTGTCTCCGCTGTTCCTCGCCTCCACCCGCATATCCTGGCGCTTTGCCTGGTTATCCTTGCCGTCATCGCGCTGGTCAATCTACGCGGGGCGCGCGAGTCGGGTGTCTCGTTCGCTCTGCCTACCTATCTGTTCATTGCCTGCGTGCTTGGGACGCTTGCCATTGGAATTTACCGCGTGCTTGCCGGCGGCGGCCACCCCGCGCCTGTCATTGCCCCGCCCCCACTGCCCCATGTCGCGGAAGGAGTAGGGCTTTGGCTGATCCTCAGGGCATTCTCCAGCGGCTGCACGGCGATGACAGGCGTGGAATCTATCAGCAATGGCGTCTCGGCCTTCGCCCCGCCTGCCGAGCGAGGGGCGCAGCGCACGCTGACCGCTATCGTTGCCGTGTTGGGTCTGATGCTGGCCGGGGTCGCCACCCTGTGCCGCGCTTATCACATTGGGGCCACCGATCCGAACTCGCCCGCCTATCAAAGCATCCTGTCCCAAATCGTCGCCGCCGTCGTCGGCAGGGGCGCATTCTACTACATCACCTTGGGCAGCATCCTGGCCGTGCTGTCGCTGTCGGCCAACACCAGCTTTGCAGGCTTTCCCCGCCTGTGCCGCCTGATCGCCCTGGATGGATACCTGCCCGCCGCCTTCGCCAACCTCGGAAGGCGGCTGGTTTACTCGGTAGGTATCGTCATTCTGACCACGCTGTCGGCCCTGCTCCTGATCGCTTTCGGCGGGATCACGGATCGCCTGATCCCGCTGTTCGCCATTGGTGCGCTCGGCGCGTTTACGCTCTCTCAAGCGGGCATGGTCATGCACTGGCGGCGGGAGCAGAGACGGGGCCACTCCAAATCGGGGGCGGCTTTAACAATCAACACGCTGGGTGCTGCCGCGACGTTTGTGGCGCTGCTCATCGTTCTCGTGACGAAGTTTGTATCGGGGGCGTGGATCACGCTGGCGCTGATCCCAATCCTGCTTGTGCTCTTCCGGCGCGTCCGCCGCCACTACGTGCTGACAAAGGCGGAGACGCGAAGTCCAACGCCGCTGGAGGTGAGTGACTTGACCGCGCCCGTGGCCGTGGTGCCGATGAAGCGGTGGGACGATGTGGCAAAGCGGGCACTGCGTTTTGCGCTGCGGCTCTCGCCCGACGTGATCGCTGTCCACGTCGCAGGGAAGGAAGACGAAGGCGAGAGCCTCCAGGCCCGGTGGACAAAGTTTGTGGAGGAGCCGACGCGGGCGGTGGGGCTGCCCGTGCCCCATCTCCATGTGCTGACTTCCCCTTACCGCCAGGTCGCCGACCCGCTGCTGGGGTTCATTGATGGCCTTAAGGGCGAGTGCAATGGCAGGCTGATCGCGGTCATCATCCCCGAATTGGTGGAGACGCGCTGGTACGAGTTTCTGCTGCACCGCCAGCGGGCGACGGCGCTCAAGGCCAGGCTCCTGTTTGAGGGCGACGAGAGGGTGATTGTCATCAACGTGCCGCGCTACTTGGAAAACTCCAAAGGGAGCGGAGCGTGAGAGATTTCAGATGGCTTTGCTGCATCACGAAGACGCTTACCCTCAATGTCGCCTATGCCCGTCCCAACGACGCGGGAACAAACCCACGCGGTTATGTGGTCAATCTGGCGTACACTTTTCACCTTAAGGGCGGCAGTAAGGCTCAGGACTACACGCAGAACACGAACCCGACGGCAGGCGCGGGCGGGCAGGGCAAGTAGGCCAAAGCAAGTAGATCAAAGGGCAGACTAATCACGAGCCAGACAGATAAGAGGCAGGCGCAAAGGCCCAGGATAACCTTCTCGCCCCAGGAAACGACGCACTTGTCCAGGAGGGACACACATGGCAACATCGGCTAAGATAGGCGCAGACGACCTAGCGGGGGTCTCGCCTAACCTCGACCCGCGCCAGAAGACGCCCCCCAAGGGAGTCATCAAAGCGGGGCTGCTCCAGACCCTCGGGCCTGGGCTGGTCACAGGAGCCTCCGACGACGACCCCAGCGGCATCGCCACCTACTCCCAGGTGGGGGCGCAGTTCGGCTTCGGCATGCTCTGGGTAATGCTGTTCTCCTACCCGCTGATGTGCGGCATCCAGGAGATCAGCGGCCAGATCGGGCGGGTGACGGGGCGGGGGATCGCGGGAAACCTGCGCCGCCACTACCCCCGTCCGCTGCTGTATGGGATCGTTCTGCTGGTGCTGGTCGCAAACATAATCAACCTGGGCGCGGACATCGGGGCGATGGGCGCGGCGGTGAAGCTGCTCGTCGGCGGCCCCGCGCTGCTCTTTGCTGCTCTCTTTGCCGCCCTGTCGGTGGGGCTGGAGGTCTTGCTGCCCTACGATAGGTATGCCAAGGTGCTCAAGTGGCTGTGCGTCGCCCTGTTCGCCTATGTTGCGACGGTCTTCGTCGTCCACGTTCCCTGGGGCACAGCACTAAAGGCCACTGTCGTGCCCCACATCTCGCTCGGTGCTGCCTTCGTGACCAGCATTGTGGCGGTGCTGGGGACAACGATCAGTCCCTACCTGTTCTTTTGGCAGGCCGAGGAGGAAGTCGAGATTGAAAGAGCTTCCCCCAACGAAGTTCCACTTAAGCGTGATCCAAAGGCCGCCCCAACTCACCTGCACCGCATCCGCGTAGACACCTACACGGGCATGGCTTTCTCCAATCTCGTGGCCTTCTTCATCATCATCACCGCCGCCGCGACGCTGCATGCACACGGCATCACGGACATCCAAACCTCCACGCAAGCTGCCGCCGCCCTGCGACCTCTCGCGGGCAAGTTCGCCTTTCTGTTATTCGCGCTGGGGATCATTGGGACAGGGCTGCTGGCCCTGCCCGTGCTGGCGGGTTCGGCGGCCTATGCGGTGGGGGAGGCGCTGGCCTGGCGAGTGGGGCTGAATAACAAGCCTCAGAAGGCGCGGGGCTTCTACGGAATTATCGCAGCCGCGATCCTGCTCGGCCTGGGGCTGAACCTGGTTCACCTGGACCCAATCAAGGCGCTGTTCTGGTCGGCTGTGATCAACGGGGTGGTGGCCGTACCGATCATGGCTCTGATGATGCTTCTGGGGCAGAACGGGAAGGTAATGGGCGAGTTCACGCTGAACACGCGCCAGAAGGTGCTCGGCCGGCTGGGAACAGGGGTGATGCTTGCCGCCGCCGTGGGGTTATTCGCCACCTGGGGAAAATGAGGCGGACGCAGCACGGGCCACGCTGGGGTACTGCCCCGCGATGCCCCTGGTGTCCAGCCAGACGTGAGGGTTAAGTAGACTGACTGCCACAGTCATCAAAAGCGTCTGCCGAAGCAACTTCGAGTCCGCGCATAACTTGTCGGAGTGGAGGCCAAGCGTCGGCCTGATTGCCGACGTGAAGGGGAAAGACGCCTGTGTCAATCACTGATGTTACGCAGAGTGCCGGGGGCAAATAGCCACTGCCAATGACTGCATCCCTCCGGCATAAGCCACTGCCAATGACTGCATCCCCCGGCTTGCCGCCCCTTCCAGAAGGGCATGCTTCCACTGCGTAACATCAATCAATAGATGCTCCGTGCAACACAGCGTCCTGTTCTGCCCAGCCTTACAGAGAGTACAGCCAATCACCGAAGAGATCAACCCATCACTACAGGCACCCCTCCCCTGCACTGGCAGACCCGGAGGGCTTTAGGGGAGGGACTCCGTGCGAGCGGGGCAGGAACGCCTCTGACATGGCGGGGGACGTTGGCTTTGGGCTGCCGAAAGGCAAGACGCGTCCTGGCCGGTCAGCCGGCAGCGAGGGTCGCGGCTTGACAGAACGGCACGGCGATGTCTAAAAACCGGGGTGGGTTATCAAATGGCACGGCGTGGGCGACGTGGGGGACTTCCAGGTAGCGGCCCCGAGGCAGGGCGGCGGCGAGGGCGCGAGCCGCCTGTGAAGGCACGACATGGTCATGGACGCCGCGCAAAATCAAGGCTGGTACGGCAATAGCGGCGGCGAGGGCGAAGGGGTCGTCCTGCATCATGCGCCGCACCGTGGCAAAGTAGCGAACCACGCCCATCTCGGCATACATCCGGGCCAGGACGATAGTGTAGCGGATAGGCTCCGCAAAGCCGTCCAGGGCCAGGCCCGCCGCGTAGCGCCACAGCGGAACAAGGCGTCGCCCGGTGGTCGGGCCGACCAGAACCAAGCTTGCCACCCGAGCAGGGTGACGGCGGGCAAGGGCCATCGCTACCTGGCACCCCATAGAATGACCGGCCACATGAACACGCGCCAGCCCCACTTTGTCCAGAAAGTCGGCTGTCCAGTCGCCCAGGGTATCCATGCCGAGCGCGCCCAGCGAGCACCCGGAATGACCGTAGCCGGGCAGGTCGGGCGCGGCGACAATCTGGGCGCAGCCCTCTGAGGAAAGGGTATCCAGCACAGGCTGCCACGCATCGCCGGAGCAGCCCAGCCCGTGCAGCAGCAGCAGGGGCAGGCCGGGGTCATGCTGGGAGGGCGCAGCGGGCGCGAGCAGGCGAGTGCAGACGCGGCAGCCGTCAATACGCAGGGTGGGGGAAGTGTCTGTCGCGGTCATAAGCGCCCTAGTTGTACCCGATTGGCGCAAAGATCGGACGCGGACGGCCCAAATGCTGCCGAAAGCAGCCCAGGCACCCAGGGTGTGTCCGAGTGCGCGCGTGTTATCATAGCAGATAAGGGCGGGATACACTTCTTGCACATTCGCAGAAACTATGATACAATTGCTAGGCAGGCAAGGGCGAACATTGACCCTGCGGCTTTCAAAAGACTTTGCTCTCGCGCAATGGTCTTCCAGGGGCGCTGAAAGAACTCAAATGCTGTCTTTTGTCCGATGCATGCCGGGCCGCTTTCCGCAGGGAGAGTGCGCATGATTGTCATCGCAGTTACTCTTTTTCTGCAATTGACCGCCGCAGGAATGGCGCTGCGCCTGTTCTGGCTGCATGGCAAGCGCTGGGCGTGGACGGTCTTGTGCGCGCTGCTTTTAGGCCTCACGTTTCACACCTGCCTGCTGATCCCGCAGACACACCCTGGCGGGCAGGTCTCGCCCGTTCAATTGCAGGCCGATGGGGCCGCCCTGGTGATGCGCCTTGTTTTGATCGGCGGCATGCTGATTATGGAGCAGGCGCTTGGGCAGAGCCGACGCCGGGAAGAAGCCCTGCACCTGGAAAAACACCAGCTTGCGGCCCTGGTGGACCGACGCCTGGCTGACCTGGAAACGGAAGTGGCCGAGCGTCGCCGCGCCGAGCAAGACCTGCGGCGCGACGGCGAGCGCTTTTCTTCCATTATCACGACGCAGTATGACATCGCCACGGCGCGGCTGGATTTGCAGTCCGTTATGGACTTGATTGCCCTGCGCACGCAGGAGCTGACCCAGGCCGGCGGGGTCGTGATTGAGCTGCTGGAAGGCGAGACGTTGACCGCGCGCGCCGCGAGCGGGCGCGCGGCATCGTTTCTGGAGCTGCGGGAAGCCGGGGCCGTCGGGCTGTCGCGGGAATGTGTCCGCACCGGCGAAATCCTCTGCTGCAACGATGCCGAGCACGACTCGCGCGTAGACCTGCATCTGTGCCGCCGCTTGGGGGCGCGCGCGCTGATTGTCGTGCCCCTGCTGCATGAGGGCCAGCCTGTCGGCGTGATGCAAGTGCAGTCGCCCGAGCCTTATGCATTCAGCGCGATGGATGTCCACACATTGCAGCTCATGGCCGGGCTGATCGGGGCGGCGATGAGCCACAGCGCCGAGTTTGAAGCCAAGCAGGCCCTGCTGTGCGAGGCGATTGAGCGGGCGGACCGCGATCCGCTGACCGGGCTGCTCAACCACAGGGCGTTCCATAACCGATTGCACAAAGAAGCGGATCGGGCGCAGCGTGACGGCCAGCCACTGGCGATAGCCGTCATTGACATGGACAACTTCAAGTTCTTTAATGACGCTTATGGGCACCAAGTCGGGGACGAAGTGCTGCGCACCGTCGCCAACGCCCTCGCCGCTGTCTGCCGCTCTTACGACACGCTGGCGCGCTTTGGCGGCGATGAGTTCGCCCTCTTGATGCCCTGCGTGTCCAGGGCCGAAGCCGAAGAATTGGAGTGCCGCCTGGCTTCTTGCCTGGAAGCCGCCGGGTATCGTCCCCACGGCTCCGATGTCACCATTCCCCTGTCTCTCTCGGTCGGCATGGCCGTATTCCCGGACGATGCCCCGTCGCGCCTGGAAGCGCTGGAAGCGGCGGATGCCCGCCTGCGCCGCGTCAAGTACGGGGCCACCGATGGCGTTGATCTGTCCGAGCACCTGCGCCGCAGCCTGCCTTGCTCTATAGGCAGCTATTCCATCCTGAATGCCCTAGTCACAGCCGTAGACAACAAAGACCGGTACACGCGCCGCCACTCGGAAGATGTGATGAACTACTCGCTGCAAATCGCGCAGGCGCTGGGCATGGACGACGACACTCTGGGCATCGTGCGCATTGCCGCCCTGCTGCACGATGTCGGGAAGATCGGCGTCCCCGATGCCATTCTGCGCAAGCCGGGCGCGCTCACCGAAGCCGAAGTGCGGGCTGTCCAGCAGCATCCCATGATGGGAAGCATCATTGTCGGGGCCGTGCCCGGCTTTGAAGCGACCCTGGAAGCGGTGCGTCACCACCACGAGCGCTGGGATGGCAAAGGCTACCCCCTGGGCCTTGCGGGCGAGGAAACGCCGCTGATCGCCCGCCTGATGGCCGTGGCAGACTCGTATTCCGCCATGACTACGGACAGGCCGTACCGCAAGGGCATGGATGCCGAGAAAGCCTTGTCCATTCTAGAGGCCGGGGTGGGGATGCAGTGGGACCCGCAGTGCGTCGCCGCGTTTCTTTCGGTGCGGCGGCCCCTTCTGGAAGCGTCGTTTGTGACGACGCCCCGCACCGGCAAACGTCTTGCTTTGCAGTCTTAAAGCTGCGCTTTCGCTTCTTTCTCCCTGCGCCGCCGCCCATTCGCCATGCCCGACTCTGCTTATGTGTACCACGCCGCCCCGCTGCACTATCTGCTGCGGATTATGCAGGACGGCGCCTTGCACCCGCAAAGCGTCCTCGCGGGCCGAGGCATTCGGCCCCGCGCGACTGCCGCGCGGCGTGACCGCATGCTGGGGCTGGCCGACTACCTCCATCTGTCCCTGCATTCCTGCACGCCCCTGCTCGCGGATAAGCTCCGGCAGGGCTACCCCCATGCCCTGCTGGTCTTTGACCGCGATTGCGTGCTGGCCCTGCCCGGCGCGGCGCTGCTTCCCTACAACACCAAAGCCTGGTTTGACAAAGCCGCCTATGCCCCCGTCACGGACGCCGTGCAAAAGCAAGACCTGCTGAACGCCCACGCGCATCAGGGGCGCTATCCGAGCCTGGAAGTCTTGGTGAAATACGGCTTGGGCTTTGAGGGCCTAAAGTTGATCGCGTTTTGCGCCGAAGACGAATGCGCGCAAACCCGCCGGACACTGCTCGCTCTCGGCTTGCCGACAAGCGCTCCCCTGTGCGTCTGCCCCGAACTGTTCCCCCTAAAAGGCGACTATTGCCCGGTGACACAAGGGCGCGTGTTTGAGTATTTTGCGGCGTGCCGCGCTGCGGGCGATGTGCTGCCGCCCCCACCCATTGCGTTTGACTAAATTGGAGACTGCGTTTGACTAAATTGGAGACTGATTTTGATTGACGCGATTGCCCCTGTGTGGGCGCATGTCCTGCGCCTGGGGAACTCCTACGGCGTCAATGCCGTGCTGTTTGCGTGTCTTTATCTCGCCCACCATCCGCTGTTTTGGGGCACGATGGCCTGGCTTGCGGCGCGTGTGCGCCGGAGACAATCCACCCGGGGCGTAGTGGCGCTGGGGGTCTTTTTCTGGGTCATGCCCTATGCGTATGTGCTGGCGTTTGGGCACGGGCTGCCCGCGTGGGCGTATGCCGTCGCGGGTGTCGTTCTGCTGATTGGCGGGGCGCACATGGTCCGCGAAGTGCGGCGTCGCCTGCGGGCCTCCGCCGCGCCGTGAGCGCTTCAGTGGGAGCCAACAGGAAAACTCCCGTGCCCCACTACGGGAACATAAGATCGCCCCCTAGCCCCCAATTCTGGGGGAGTAGGAACAGAGTAAGAGCAGACAAGCCACAGCCAAAGTCCCTCCTACTCTTCTCTTGTCCCCCCAGAATTGGGGGCTAGGGGGCGATCTTGTCTCACCCAAACGGCGCGGGCGGGCGCTCCTGGTGCCAGTGCGTCGCCTTCTGGTAGGCCATGCCGAGCGACAGCAGGGTGCGCTCGTCATACGCCGCGCCGACAAACTGCAATCCCAGCGGCAGATTCCCCTGCCCGTAGCCCATCGGCACGCACAGGGCGGGAATGCCGGTGAGGTTCCCCAAGCCGCCCAAGCCCTTGTCCGACCCGGTGAAGTATGCGTCTAAGCTGGACGTGATCGGCGGGGCCACCTGCAAATAGCCGGGCGCGACCAGGGCATCGTACTTGGTGAACAGCTCGGCGACCCGGCGCAGCGCCACTGTGCGGATGCGCTGGGAACGCAGGTAGTCCACGCCGGGGATGACGAGGCCTGCGAGAAGGCCGCCCTGCTGCTCGGCGTCAGCCAGGCTGCCCAGGCGCGACTGGTCGCGGATGACATCTTCAAATGCCGACGACCCTTCCACAGTGATAATCGCCCCCGCCGCTTCATCGGTGGGCAAATCCGGCAGGGCCGCATCGGTCAAAACAACGCCCATCCCGCGCAATACTTCCAAAGCGGCCTCAAAAACAACCGCCGTTTCGGGCTGCGGCGTTTTACCGTAATCGGGGCGCACCACGCCCACGCGCAGGCCTTTGACATTGCGCGCTTTGCCTGCTTTGAACCCGCTCGCCCCGGATGTGGTGGCGTCGCGGTCGTCCTGCCCGGCCATCGCTTCCAGCAAAAGGCCGCAGTCTTCCGCGCTCCTTGCCATCGGGCCGAGCTTGTCCATTGTCCACGACAGCGCCATCGCCCCGTGACGGCTGACGCGCCCGAATGTCGGGCGCAGGCCCGTGACGCCGCAAAACGACGACGGGCACACGATGCTCCCCCATGTCTCCGACCCAATGCTGAAGCCGACCAGCCCCGCCGCCGTCGCCGCGCCCGGACCCGACGACGATCCCCCCGCCCAATGCTCCGGGTTCCACGGCGTCCGCCCCGGCCCCGTAATGCTCGCGCCCGCGTAGCGATAGCCGCCGCCCCCGGCCAGCTCCACCATGCTCAGCTTGCCGATCAGCACGGCCCCCAGAGCGTTCAGTTTCTCAATCACGGTGGCGTTGTAATCAAACTTTTGGCCTTCGTGGGCCGGGCTGCCCCACTCGGTCGGGGCATTGTCGGTGGCAAGCAGGTCTTTCACGCCATAGGGAATGCCCAGCAGCACGCTGCGCGCCCGCCCGCCGCCGATTTCGCGCCTCAGCAGCGTGTCGGCATCGCGCGCCTGCGCCAGGGCCGAATCGCGCATCGGAAACGCGAGTGCGCCGAGCTGCGGGCCGAGCGTCTCCAACCTTTTCAAGTAGTCTTCGGTCAATTCCACGCTGGAAACAATGCGTCGGCGCAAAGCATCGGCGAGCTGCACCACGGTGGCAAAAGGCAAAGGCGTTGAGGCCATCAGCGGGACGCTCCTTTTTTGCCCGGCGCAGTCGGGGCATAGGGCGCAAATGCCGGCTCCACAGCATTGGCGATGGCAAATGCCCGCGCTTTGGCGAATGTGCCGGGATAGCCTTTCAGCGCGAGGGCCGCTTCTTTGCTCTGCGATTCGCTCAGCGCATAGCCCGCCGCGCCGGGCACGGCCTGCGTCAAGGCATCGCCCTCACTGGTTTTTTGCGGCAGGGCGGGAGCGGCCTCGGCGGGTGTAGGGGCATTGGGTGTCATCAGCAGGGCGCTCGCAGTTCCGGCCAGGGCCAGTCGCGCCAGGTCGCGGCGCGTCAGGGGAAGAGACAAGTTGGACATAGTGCTTTGCTTTCGCCGCCCCCTCCCCAATTTCCTGCTTCCCCGTCGGCAAAATTCGGTATTTGCCCCCTTGAACCCCTGTGCGCTTTTTGACAACAATAAGAGTATCACTCCTTCTTATCCGAGAAAGCTGCCGCCATGTTTTTATCCGCCAAAATCACCGTTCCCACAGCCTGTGCCCTTCTGTTCACCGGGTCGTCTGTGTCGCTGCCCGCGCACGCCGGGCCGGTAAAATCAGCCTCTCGCCACACCGTTAAAGTCTCCAAATCGCCGTCTCCACACAAGGTTATCGCCGTCCTGCCGCCCCACGCGCCTGCCGAACTTCTCTCGTCCTCGTCCGCGGCCTCTGCTCTAGACCCCGTGCTCGCAAACACCTCCGAATACACGGGCGTGGTAATCGACGCCCGCGCCCTGCCCGGCATTCTGCGCTCCCCGGCCCCCGCCATTTACGGCGCCAATGCCGACGCGACCCTGGTCTACCCCGACCGCTCCCACGTCCCAACCCCCGATGAAGTCCAGGATGAAAGCATCGTGCGCTACTACCACACCCCCGAGGAAGCCGCGCAGGGTGTCGGCGGCAGTCACCCTTTGGTTGTCAAGGCGATTGCCGTCCTCGGCCCCGTCAAAGACGCTCTGCAAATCACCCCCGCCGACATGCAGGCCCTGCTGGAAGCCGACAAGTCCCTGCATTTCACCCGTTCCTGGCGCGTCGGCTTTCTGCTTCCCTCGGACAAGTAACGGCCTCTCGCCGCCGCTGCTATGGCTTTCTATCGGCATACCAACGACGGAACAATTTGTTCCGTCGTTGGTACACGCTTACAACGCCTATAATCAGCCTATGCAACGTCTATGGAAAGAGCTGGCAAGGCCCTCCAAAACAACACCCAAAGACGCAAAAAAGCCCACCTCTCTAAGAGAGGCGGCCTTTTGCGCGCTTGCTATTTGGCGACTAGGCGGCGCGAAGGGTCAACAATCAACCCATCAAAGATGGCGGTATTCGTGAAAACAGTGCTGCCGTGTCCCACAATGCACCGCTCCAGATGCGTTCCGGCCTGCACGGTCGCATTGTCCCAGACAATCGTATCCACCAAAGTCGCATTCGCTTCCACCGTGCTATTATTGCCGATAATGGCGTTGGGGCCGAGGGTCGCGCCCGGCCCAATAGTCACGTTGTGGCCCACGGCGACCGGAGGCTGCAAGGTCGCCGACGGGTCAACAGTCGTGTTATCGCCGACATAGACGCCTTCGCTTTGCTTCGGCATGGGCAGGTGGACTTCCACTTTGCCCGAAAGCGCATCAAAATTGGTCTGCCGGTAGACCCCGATATTGCCCACGTCCTTCCAGTAGGCATGGGTGCGGAAGCCGTAAAACGGCTTGCCGGAAGCCAGAAGCTGCGGGAAGACATCGTTGCCAAAACCGTAAAACGTACCCGGCGGAATCAGGTCAAACACCTCGGGTTCCAGAACGTAGACACCGGTGTTGGCGGTCTTGGAAAAGACCTCCCCTTTGGGCTTCTCCAAAAAGCGGTTGATCCGGCCGTCGTCATCGGTCAGGACAATGCCGAACTGCGAGGGATCGTCCACATCGGTCAGCGCGATGGTGCCGGTGGCGCGCTTTTCGGCATGGAACTTGAACAAGGCGGATAAGTCCATGTCCGAAATGTCGTCGCCGCCGACAATCAAAAATGTGCCGTCCTTGAAAAACTCCTGGGCGCGCTTGACGCTGCCCGCATCGCCCCAGAGTTGGTCTTCCTGCACGCAGGTGATGGGGATGCCGAACCGCGAACCGTCGCTCAGGTAGTCGGCAATGACATCGCCCAAATAGTGCAGGTTGACCATGATTTGAGTCACGCCATGCTTCTTCAGGTCGTCGATGATATGGGTGATAACGGGTTTATTGACGATGGGAACCATCGGTTTGGGCGTTTGCCGGGTGAGCGGGTCAAGCCGGGAGCCGACGCCAGCGGCGAGTATCATGGCCTTCATAGGAGAGTTTCCTTTGTGGGTGCTGCGTGCGTGCTTTATGGGTGCTGTCGGTGCGTGAATGTGTCAAGAGCGTCTTTGCCCATTTGCCCCAAACGAGCAAACGTCAACCGTAGGGGGTTGAGAGAGTGGCGGGATGGCCCCCCGGTCGCCTGTGCAAAGGGAAAAGATCGCCCCCCGGCCCCCAATTCTGGGGGGGTAGGAGAGGAGTAGGAGGAGAGAGGCCACAGCCAAATCCTTTCCTGCCATTTTCTTGTCCCCCCAGAATTGGGGGCTAGGGGGCGATCTGCTTTCCCTAAAGGAAGCACTTACGCAAAGAACGCCTGCACGGCTTCAATAACAAAGTCCACCTGTTCTTCGCTGAGGTCGGGATGGACAGGCAGGGACAAGACTTCGCGGCTGGCTCGCTCGCTTTCCGGCAGGTCGCCGGGCTTCATGCCAAGATGGGCATACGCTTCTTGTAAGTGCAAAGGCAGCGGATAATACACCGCAGACTGGACACCCTGCGCCGCCAGGCGCTTTTGCAGATCGTCCCGCCGCCCGTCCATCACCCGAACGGTATATTGATGGAAAACGTGCTCGTTGCCCGCCTCGGTGGTCGGTAGGCAAAGGCGTCCGCACAGCCCGCCCAGGCCCTGGTCGTAGCGCTGTGCGTTTGCGCGGCGGCGGCTGTTCCAGTCGCTGATGTGCGCGGCTTTGACACGCAGCAGGGCCGCTTGGAGTTCGTCCAAACGAGAACAGTAGCCGACTTCTTTGTAAAAGTAGCCCCCGCCCGACCCGTGAAAGCGCAGGGTCTTAATCCGGTCGCGGTGCGCCTCGCTGTCGGTCAAAACCATGCCGCCATCGCCGCAGCCGCCTAAGTTTTTGGTGGGAAAGAAAGACAATGTGGTCAGGTCGCTCCACTGCGCCATCGGCTTGCCCCGGTGGGTCGCGCCAATCGCCTGCGCGCCGTCGCCAATGAGAGCGAGGTGATGTGCGCGGGCGGTCTCGCCCAAACGCGTCATATCGGCTAATTGCCCAAATAAGTGAACCGGCAGGATCGCTTTGGTGCGCGGCGTGATGAGCGCTTCCACGTGGGCGGGGTCTAGATTAAAAGACTGGGGGTTGATGTCGGCGAAGACCGGGGTGGCCCCGGCCAAACAGATCACTTCGGCGGTGGCGACAAACGTAAACGGCGTGGTGACCACTTCATCGCCCGGCCCGATGTTTAATGCCAGCAGAGACAGCAGCAGCGCATCTGTGCCCGACCCGACGCCGAGGCCAAATTGCACGCCCGCATCGCGGGCGGTGTCTGTTTCCAGCGCAGCCACGTTGTCGCCTAAGATAAAGCGGCACGAGTCCATCACGTGTTCAAAGGCAGCGGAAAGCTCGGCGCGCAGCGCGCGATGCTGCGTTGGCAGGTCGGCCAGGGGGACAATCATACTCAATCCTTGGTGTGTTGGGATACCAAGATAGACAACCGAAACAGGGAAAAGTTACAGCAGGTGATGGCTGCCGCGCGCCTTCAGCTCGTCCACGACACGCTTCACATCCTCCGCGCGGTGTTTGGGGCAGATCAGAATGGCATCCGGCGTGTCAATCACAACGATGTCTTCCATGCCAATCGTCGCGACCATTCTGTTGGGACTGTAGATAAACGATCCGTGCGTGTCCACGCCGACATGCTGGCCGACCACAATATTGGCGTCGCTCGTGTCCGAGGCAAGCACATCGGCGAGGCGTCCCCACGACCCCACATCGTTCCAGCCGATGTCTGCGGGGATGACCGCCACTTGGTCGGCTTTTTCCGCAATGCCGTAGTCCACGGAGATTTTGGGCAGGGTGGGGAACACATCCGCCATGATCTGGTCGGCCTGCGGCGTGCCCATCGCGCCGACGATTTGGGCAAAAGAAGCCTCCATGTCGGGCAGGTGGGTTTTGTACAAGTCGCGCACGGTCTGCACGGTGGCGATAAACATGCCCGCGTTCCAGTAGTAGCCGCCCGCGCGCACGTACTCTTCAGCGACTTCGGGGGCGGGCTTTTCCCTAAACTGCTTGACCTGCGAGACGGAAAGCCCCAGCGCATCGTCATGGGAGATTTCGTCTCCGGCCTGAATATAGCCGAAGCCCGTATCGGGGCCGGTTGGCTGAATGCCCAAAGTGACCAGCCAGCCCTGCCGCGCGGTCTGCGCGGCGAGCGTGAGAATGGCGCGGAACTTGTCGCCGTCGGGGATAACATGGTCGGCAGGCAAGACCACCATGACAGCATCGGGGCCGAGCGTCTTTTCTAAGAGGGCGGCCATCAGGCCAATCGCCGGGGCCGAATCGCGTCCTTCGGGTTCGCCCACAATGTTGGCAGAGGGAACATCGGGCAACTGCTCGCGCACCGGGCCGAGGTGCTGCGCATTGGTAATCACAAAGAGGTGGTCGGGGGACACCAGGGCGCGCACGCGGTCTGCGGTCTCTTGCAGCATGGTGCGCTCGCTGACAATGTCTAAGAACTGCTTGGGGGTGGCGCGCCGGCTGCGGGGCCACAGCCGTGTCCCGCCGCCGCCGGCGGGAACGACCACGGCAATCGTGTCATCTGGCAAAATGGGGGTTCTCCTCAGCGCCGATTGTACCGGATTGCCCCGGCGCTGTCAACGCGCGGCAATACGCAGAAGCAGAGGCGTTTTTCTTACCAATGCGGCACGGGCAGTGTCACAGGGGGCGCAGAGTTCTCTGCACTTAAAAATGCTGCTCGGCTTTCCAAAGCAGCTTGGCAATCTTGACATAGACTTTTTTGCGCTCCGGGTCAATCTCTGTATGCGCTTCGGCGACACTCTTAGCCGTCGCCCCAAACTCGTCTTTGATGCGCGGGTCTGCGCCCAGTTCCAGCAGCCGTGTTACATTGTCCATCTTCCCCCAACCGGCGGCGTAGTGCAGGGGCGTGTAGCCGATGTCGCCCGGCAGATTGACGTTTGCGCCACACGCCACAAGCAGCGATACTTCCTCCGGCCCGCCGTTCCATGCGACAAGATGCAGCAGAGTATCGTCGTCCGGCCAGCGCTTGTGGTTGAGATCACTTAAATCCCGTTCATCAAAGTCTCCGCATGGCCTGTATTTGTCAATCAAGGCTTGCAGAGCATTGGCAGGGTCAGCATTGGCATCGTTATGGCGTTTGCGGCGTGGCATTGGGTGGGGCTTTCCCTTCAGGGGGAACCTGCGCGCGGCGCAAGGAGGGGGGTAATCTTCCCCATTCACTCAGCCGAACAAGTCCATCGTCATCTGCGAAGGATCGGGACGCTTTGCCACCGGCAGGGGCTTGGGAAACAAGACGTTGAAGCGTTCCTCGCCGACGGCGTCTTTGAGCCGCCCGGCAAACTTGTACAGCTTGGCGGCATAGTAGTCTTTGTCTTCGTCGTGGGCATAGTCTTGGGCGAGGCCCAATGTTTTGTCTTTGCGCTGGTACAGCGACACAAACTCGCCTTGCTTGATGCCCGCCCCTTTGATGGCATCGGCGGCCCGCTTGCGCATCTCCGACGACAAGAACTTCTCCGTCACACGCTCCCGCTTGGCAAACTCGGACAGGGGCAGGGTGCCGTCTTCTATCTGGGCGAGCACGCTTTTGTAGGCTTCCGACAGGCCCGCGTCGTCGTTGTCCAGCAATAGGTTGACGGCCTGGGTCATAAAGTCTCGGCCATAGCGCTCATCGGCCCGCGAGCGCAGGCTGGAGCCTTTGAATATCTTGTGCCCGCCGTGCTCCACCAAGACATAGTTCTTCATCTTGAGGGACAGCATGGCTTCATAGGAGCCGTCGTGGGCCAGGCGAATGCCGGGCGGCAGAGCTTTGCCGATCTTGTCCACAAAGGCCAGCTCTTTGGCCTCGCCGCGCACGTCTGCGGGCGGCTCAAAGTACACGCCATCGGTATCTATTTCAATCACGCGGGCGTCGTGGGCTTCCAGCTCGGTCGCGATGCTTTTGACAATCTCCTGTCCTGCTTCGGTGACGCGCCGGGCGGCTTCGTAGTCATTGAAGTAAAACGGCCCGCCGATATAGCCATAAAACGAGTTAATCAAGGACTTGAACGAGTTCTGCAAACCGTCCCAGTAGGCATTGTCCCGGCCCGCTTTCTTGTTCTTCTTGAGGTGCCCTTTGGCCTCCAAACGCCGCGCGGTCAGCTCGGACAGCAGGGGCAAAAAGATGTGCAGCGTGTCGGACTTAGGGGCGATGGTCTGCGTGAGCATGAGGCTCGGATACAGGCTCTCCACATCGGCCTTGACAATGGGCTTTACCACGCCGGTCACGCGCACTTCGGTGTAGCCGCCGGGGTAGGGCTGCGGGGCCTTCTGCTTGGCAATCGCGCGGCCCTGACGCAGATATTCGCGCAGCAGCACGGCATTGATCTTCTCGCCGTTGCCGGTCACCGCCACGTTCTGGTAGGAGTCGGGGACAATCTGCGTCTGGTAAAACTCGGTGGGGGCGACCAGGGCGGCTAAAGCGGCGGTTTCTTCCACGTCCTGCGCGGCATACGTCTTGACGCGCTCGGGGTCGGATTGGTACGTCTGCACAATCTCCTGCCGATCCAAATACACACGGCCCGGCGGGGCGATGCCGTAGGTTTGCGCGCACTCTTTGAGGCCATACGACGATACTTGGCCGCGCGACCAGTCAAAGCGCTGCACTTGCAGCAATGTATCTAAGATGTGCCGCCCGTAAAGATAAACCGGCGTGAACTGCCGGGCATTGGTGCCGATGGCGCAGTTGCGGGGCATTCCCACCACGGCGGGCGCGCCCTGACGCCCAAACAAAGGGGCGATGCCCAGAGCCGCGCAGCGCGTGAGAATATAGGGCAGGTCAAACGAATAAAAGTTGTGCCCTTCCACCACGTCCGGGTCGCGGGTTTCCATCAGATGGAGAAGCTCGCGCAGCATGCCGGCTTCGTCGCCAATCAGCACATCCGAAAAGCCCCGGTTGTCCGACACGGCCACCATGAAGATGCGCGCTTCGGGCAGGGCGGGGTCCAGGGTCGTGGTTTCAATGTCCACCTGCATCCGTTTCAAATCATCAAACGCCATGCCCTTGAACAGCGTGATGCCGGACGCGACTAAGAACTGCTTGATGGCGCTGCCGTACTGACACACGGCGGCATGCTCATCGCGCAAGGCCCGTTTGGCTTCTTGGTACGCCCGCCAGCCCTGCGGAAAGCGCAGCAGGAACTTGTAGCCGTCGCCCTCCAGCGGCACGGTTTCCGCCCCCGCGAAGTGACGCTCCGTATCGGTCGCCAGCCAGGGCACAAACGGGACGCTGCGCGTCACTGTCTGCTCGCCGTCGCGCACAAACAGGGTCGTTTCGCGCTCGCCGGTTTCCACGGCCACCACGTTCTCGCTCGGGTCGGCCCCAAACAAAACTGCATCAAATCCAGCATCGCTCATAATCCTATTGTACCCCCTGCGCTGAGTTCCCGCCTGCCCAGCCTTTGTCTCCCGCCTGCCCGGTGTAGTGTCTGCCCGCGCCGGGTAAATACCAAACATGCCTGCGCGAAGAAGCGCGCGTTCGCCGCGAACTTATCATCAAAGCGATTAGAAAGCTCTTATGCCGACACTTGTACGACCCGAAGGGCAGGACTGCCCCTTTGACCATTCCGTCTTTCCCAATCCCCACAGCGCGTATGCCGTGTTTGACGGCAAGCGATTAACCTACCCCTCTCAGCCGGGACGCACTATGCCGCCCTTGCAGGAGTTTGTCCACGACAGCTTCCGCGCGCTTATTCAGAACCCCCGCTTCGCCTGCGCCGCCGCCAAAGGAGCCTTCCATCGCGGCGCGTACCGCATGGGCATGTACGGCACTCTGGCTTCAGTGAAAGCCACCGAGGGGCTGGCCCAAGACCTGACGCTGTTTCTGCGCGACCAGGACGCAATGGAGGCGGACGGCGAGCCGTTTTCCACGTTTATCGCCTCGTTTGAGGGGCCGAATATTGGCGATGAAGCCATGTTTGAGCGTGTTCTCTGGGATCAATTGCAGGCCCTGCACGACGCGCACGGCGGCGAACACCACTGGGACGCGACTGTCAGCGACAACCCCGACGACCCCAAGTTTGCATTCAGTTTCGGCGGGCGCGCGTTTTACATTATCGGCCTGCACCCCGCCGCGTCCCGCTGGAACCGGCGTTTCGCCTGGCCGACTTTGGTGTTTAATGCGCATCGCCAGTTTGACGCGCTCAAGGCCGATGGGCGCTACGCCCCCCTGCAAACCGCCATTCGGTCACGCGAGACCGCCCTGCAAGGCAATGCCAACCCGATGCTGGCAAACTTCGGCGAGCGCTCCGAAGCCCGCCAGTACTCAGGCCGCGCGGTGGATGACCAGTGGTGCTGCCCCTTCCATGTCCAGCAGTCGCCCGGTGCAAGCGCGGAAGAACCTGCCTGATGCCCAAACTCCATTCCTACCATCTCGCCCCGCAGACCGGCGTGGGCTTCGCGCTGGACAAAGGCCAAACCCTGCGGATCATCGACCCGCAGGGCGAGCAGGTCTCCGACCTCATGGCCTTTTCCCGTGCCGACACCCAGGAGTATTTGTCGTCGGGCCGCTCCATTGACTACTCCAACACGCTTTACTTGACCACCGGCCATATTTTATACTCCAACCGCAGCCGTCCCCTGCTGACCATTGGGGAAGACCAGGTCGGGCGGCACGACTTCACGCTGACCCCATGCAGCCCAGAGACATTCCAGATTATCTATGGAGATAACTCTCCGCACCCAAGCTGCTTCCAAAACCTCGCCGACAACTTGGCCCCGTTCGGCATCCGGCCCGACCAAATCCCCGTGTCGTTCAATGCCTTTATGAATGTCGCCTTTGACCCGGCCACGGGCGAGATGACTATCGGTCCGCCGCTGTCCAAACCCGGCCAGTTTATAGACTTTCATGCCGAAATGGACTTGTTTGTCGGCGTCACCGCCTGCTCCGCCGAGCTGTCCAACAACGGCTCGTTTAAGCCGATTGACGTTGAGGTTTACGCCTGATACCATGCGCTGTCGTCCTGGTTAAGGGCGTCGCCGACTCATTGCTGCGGCTGATTATCGGCTTTCTCACCGCATACCAACGACGGAAGGATTTGTTCCGTCGTTGGTATGCGCTGGGCACGCCGGGGAAACGCCTGTGCAACCCCCGCGCGACGCCTTGCCGACCCCGCGCCTGCCCCGGCAAAAAACAGGCCCCTGTTCGCTGTGAACAGGGGCCGAGATTAGTGCCGAAATGTCACACGCTCAGGACGATGCCAGCCCCTGCGTGGTGCTGCGTCCTGCCGAGGCATACAAGTCTTCCATGATGCGGCTGCCCTGCGCGGCTTCGTCCACGCTGACAAGGCTTAGGGGCAGGGGCTGCCCCAGGACGGCATCCCAGAACAGCTCAAAGGCATGGGGCGCGGCAGGCGGCAAGTCGGAAACGACCGCCGGCTCGGCATAGCCGTTCCCGTGCTTGGAATGATAGGTGACCGTGCCGTTCTGCGCCATAATCTCGCCGTCGGTGCCATGCACTTCTATCGGAGCGCGCAGCGTGGGGTCTACCCACGACGCTTCCAGTTCGGCGATCAGGCCCGACTGGAACTGAAGAATGCCGGTGCCGTATTCATCAATCTCCGTGCCGTAGCGCCCGCCCCGGTTGCCGACAAACGCGTGCGTGCCGACAATCTCCCCTTCGGTCTGCGGGTAAGTATGAAGGATGATGTCTAAGACATGTGCCCCCAAATCCAGCATGGCCCCGCCGCCCGCGAGCGTGGGGTCGGTAAGCCAGCGGTAGTCCGTGTCAAACCAGCCGTCGAGGGCGGCCTGGTGGCAGTTAGTATAGCGGACACGAGTGAGTTTTCCCAGGTGCCCTGCCTGCACTTCGCGCCGGATAAACTGATGCACCGGGTCGCCGCGCAGAAAGAAGCCGGTCTGGAACAGCACCCCGGCCTCGCGAATGGCCTGCGCCATCGCCTCGGCATCGGCGCGGCCCAGGCCCAGCGGCTTTTCGCAGAAGATATGTTTGCCCGCCCGCGCTGCCGCGACTACCAAATCTCGGTGATACACGGTCTCGGAGCAGACAACAACGCTGGTTATGCGCGGATCGCTGAGGATGGCCTGCGGGCTGTCGGTGAACTGTGCGCCGTCAAACTTCTGAGCATACGACCTGCCCCGCGCGGCATCATGGTCATAGACCAGGGCGACGCCGACTTGTCCCTGCCGTGCCAGCAGGCGGCGCACGAAGTCGCCCATGTGGATATGCGCCGTTCCGAGGAAGGCGGTGGTGAGTTGTGTCATGTGCGCATTTTAGCAGACACGCGGGGGCAGGGTCAATAGATGATGCTTTGTGGGGGGCTGACGGCTAGGCGACGTAGCCTCGCAGCAGGCCCACTACTTTGCCGATAATCGCCGCATTGTCCGACTTGCGCAGAGGGATCGGGGCGTAGTTGGGGTTTTGCGCCTGAAGCTCAATCCGGTTGCCGTGCCGCGAAAAGCGTTTCACGGTGGCTTCCTCGCCGATGCGGGCGGCGACAATCTCGCCGTTCTCGGCGGTTTGCTGGGGCTGGATAATCACCAGATCGCCGGGCAGTATGTGCGCGCCGGTCATGCTCTCGCCCTGCACGCGCAGCAAAAAGCAATTGCCTATCCCACCGTGAACGAGGGCGCTGGGAATGGGGATAATATCTTCAATGTTCTGGGTGGCAAGCAGGGGCGTCCCGGCAGCGATAGTGCCGATCAGCGGCAGGCGCATGATCCCGGCGTCTTCGTCCTTTTGACGCCCTTCCACGCGGGCCAGAATACGGATGCCGCGCGAGGTGCGCGGGCCGTTTTTGCCGCCCATGCGCTCGATAAAGCCTTTTTTGTGCAGGGCATCCAGGTGGATGGTGACGCCGCGCAGCGAGCCTATCCCCAGGCCTTCCTGCATTTCGCGGATAGTCGGCGGGTAGCCCTGCGTTTCTATGTAAGTGACAATAAAGTTGAACACTTCCTGCTGGCGGTCAGTCATTTCTTTTGCCACGCGTGCGCTCCTTGGGGTCGGCGGGGGAAGGGGGCGGGTTGAACAACTCGGCCATCGCGGCATAGGGGCTTTGCGGGCTGCGCTTCATGTCTTCCTGCACATCGGCAATGCGCTCCCTGATTGCCTGCATGCGCTGCACGGCCCGCACGGTCAGCCAGAGTATAATGGGAATACCGAACGCGAGCAAGCCGACTTCATACGACATGGGTCTACCCTTTCGTGTTGAGTATACCTGATTCGGCTTGACGGAAGTTCCCTTTTTGTGCCAGCATGAAGGCCAGTCTGAGCTTCCCCGAGGCGTAATCATCCCCCCATGCCAATCACCGAACAGGCCGCTCGCTTTTTGCTCGCGCCGGAAGGCCGTGCCCTGACACGTCTCGCCGAAACTTTGCTGGCCGACGGCGTGGACGCTTTGCCCGCCCTGACCCGCCTGCGCAAATCCGCCGCGCAGGACTTGTGCGCCGCCGCGTGGGAATTGGCTGTGCTGCGCCCGCGCGCCGCCGCCAAGTTCGGGCCGGACGCGGGGCAATTGTTTGTCACGCGGGAGAGTTTGGAACAGGCGTCGGGCCTGCGCGCGTCGGCGTACCATGCGGGTCGCCTGCGCGCGATGGGCGCGAGCCATGTCAATGACCTGTGCGGCGGAATCGGCGGGGATGCCCTGGCGTTTGCCCGCGCGGGGCTGTCGGTGACATTGTATGAACACGACCCGGTGCGGGCGCTGTTTGCTCAGGCCAATGCTGAGGCGTGCGGCCTGTCGCCGCGCATTGATGTGCGCTGCGAGGATGTGACGCAAATGGCTTTATTGCCGGGCGCACTCTGGTTTGACCCGGCCCGGCGCGAGGGCGGCAGGCGTATTCCCCGGCCCGACGATTATGTGCCGCCCCTGCCTTTGGCGCATCGCTGGGCAGCGCAGGGGGCGCTGCCGATGGGCATCAAGCTGTCGCCGGCGATTGACCATGCCCTGGCCGCCGAGTATGGGTGCGGCCTGGAGTTTGTGTCCGATGGCGGGGAGTGCAAAGAGGGCCTGCTGTGGCGCGGGGCGTTCCCTGCGGATGTTGGCGTTGTGCGGGCCGTGCTGCTTTCGGATACGGCTCCGCTGTTCCTGGCCGGGCCTGCTGACCTGCCTGCTCCTTTGGAAACCGAGACGCAGTGCGGGTTTCTTTATGAACCCGACCCCGCCGTGATTCGCGCCCACTTGGTCGGGACGCTTGCGCCTCTGCTCGGTGCGCGGGCTGTTGACCCCAGCATCGCGTACTTGGTGTCCGACACGCTGATACCGACGCCGTTCGCCCGCGCCTACGAAGTGTTGGAGCGGTTTCCGTATACGCGCCGCGCCTTGCAGGAGGCGTTGACTCGGCGCGCGGTGGGGCAGGTGGTGGTGAAAAAGCGCGGCTTCCCGCTGGAACCCGATGCGGTGCGCAAGGGGCTGAAGCTGGCGGGTTCGGGGTCGGTGACGGTGATTTTGACGCGCAAGGGGGAGGCGCATGTTGTGTTTTTGTGCCGTCCTGCGTGAGAGAGTGTTCAGCGCTTCCCGCCCCACTACATCTTGTGCTGCTCTGCCCCGGTGTTGCCCCGGTGTTGCCCCGGTGTTGCCCCGGTGTTGCCCCGGTGTTGCCCCGGTGTTGCCCCGGTGTTGCCCCGGTGTTGCCCCGGTGTTG
>JAABUL010001075.1_pt1 | contig 54242 bp, 45 predicted proteins | sample 5559151 | NCBI WGS metagenome assembly JAABUL01 (sample SAMN10711876, study PRJNA513368) | rock metagenome | isolation source: Antarctica rocks | place: Antarctica: Victoria Land, Pudding Butte sud
CAAAAGCAGGTTTTTTACCGGCCCAAGTAGCTAATTTTCCGGTTAGCCGAAGTACTTATTCCGTACTAGTAGTACAGTAGTCCCACTTGACTGCTCGGGATTTGAGCGTTTCTTTGTCGATTGATATTAATCAGGGCCATGAAAACGATCTGCTGTTATTTCCAGATATACATACTGTATAGTCAGAACGACAGTGACACATTTACCCATCTTCGGTGATGGCTCTGGATATAACCGTTTGATCTTGCTCTTTGTTGAAAACCCCAGAAGGGTTTCAGTGTCCTGAACCCCTGGACTTCTTCGACTGGTCTGATAGGTCGTCGAGAAGCACCTAGGCTTACCTCCATATGCACGCCTGCATCATCATAGCTACGTAGTCAACGTTGCTCCAGTGTTTCGAAACCCCCCAAACGGCTCCAGCCACTCTGCGCCATCCTCTCATTGGCTGCCGGGTAGTCTAAGAGCCCCCCTTTTGCTTCGGAGTCACTGACGCAATGTCCAATCTAAACGCGCAAAGAGCTCCAGCCCCCGCCCTTTTCCTGTTTAGACAGCCACAGCAGCCTTCTGTCGCGCATCCAAGTTGTTGCTGCAAGTGACGTAGTATTCGCGCCTTCCTGTCTCCTGTGTAATGGCAGCTATATTATAGTTAGTTAGTCCCAGCCACCCCCCTTACATTTTGAATTTAAACCCACACGAACAAAACTCCACCCCACCAGTTTTGCTCAATCTGCTCTTTGTATATGACAAGCGAGAACCCTCGTTCTTCTGCTTCTTACGCGTATTATTCCTTTCCTCCTACCCCAAATAGAGACTCTCTACCCGGAAGTTCGAATCCGAGTTCGCAATCACCACCCCCAAAGACTCCCAGTCAAAGCGAGAAATCCAATTCCGACACTCCCTCTCCACAAACCGCTCGCACATCTAAAAGCATGGCTCCTTCACCCGCGGCTGGTAAGGGAGCGCCCAACGCCCCCAAAACACCCACAAAGCCAGGTAAAAACCCTGCGTCAAGTGCAACGTCAAAACTTGGCCAATCAACAAGTGCTGCCGATACACCTAAAAACACCGCCAAATCGGCCACTAATACCCCTAAATCATCTACCAAGGGCGCAACAGACAAGGCGAAATCTTCCGCCCCTAAATCGACTTCGTCTCCAAAGCTACCGCCCAGACCCAAGGAGGCTGAGGGAGCAACCGATAAGGCCAAAGAGTCCGCTCCCAAGGCTCCCGATACCGCAGAAGAGACTAAAGAAAAAGCCGAAGACACTTCTGAAGATACGGGCAAAAAGATTGGTCTTAAAGACAACGATCCTGCTGAGGAAGCCGATACCGAAGACGCCGATGATACCCCTGTAGGCAAGGTTAGCCAGGCGGGCAACGAAACTGGTGCTGAAGATGAGAGCACCGCGTCCCAAGCTGATAACGAAGGTGACGACGACGCCCAAGATACCGGCGCCGGCGCGCAAGAAACTGCCGAAGATGCAGGCGAAGACACCGAAGTTCCAGACACCGACGACGCGGCAGAGACCGCTGACGGCGCCAAAGGTACAGCCGAAGATGCAGTAGACGGTGTTGCAGCCAAGGCAGGCGGCGCGAAAACCGCCGCTGGCAAAGCCAGTGGTGGCGATGTCAAAGGTGCTGCTGATGACACTGCCGACGAAGCACAAGATACTGCTGGGGAAGCTAAGGAAGGTGCTGAAGATGCAGCTGGTGAAGTTCAAGAAGATACTGAAGATGCAGCTGGTGACGCCAAAGAAGGTGTTGAAGATGCAGCTGACGAAGCTGGTGGAGATCTAGAAGATGCCGCTCCAGAGCCGGTCAACGAGGCTGATGAAGCTGTTGACGGTGCCAAGGACACTGCCGAAGACGCTGCGGACAAGGCCCCCGTCGACCTTTCAGTACTCAAGGACCTCGAGGTTGGTGAAGACGGACAGATTCTGGATAAAGACGGTGAGCCAATAGGACAGTTAGACGAAGGCTCTCCGGAGGATCTCGCCGGTAAGACTATCGGCGATGATGGTGAAATTCTTGACGAAGACGGCGATGTCATCGGCCGAGCTAGTGTCCTACCCGAGAGAGCACAGCAACTCGCTGATCAAGCTGATGATGAGCTTCCAGATGTCGGTGTTCTCGATGGCCTAGAGGTTGGTGAAGATGGCAACATTATGGGCGCCGATGGTACACCGTTAGGCAAACTAGTGGAGGGTGACCCGAAGGACTTGAAGGGCTTGAAGCTGAACGAGAAGGGAGAGATAGTCGACGAAGATGGTGATGTTGTAGGAAGGGCTGAGGTCATTCCTGGCGATGCCGATAATGCAGTGGACGACGCGAAAGACCAACTTCCAGACGTTGACGCTCTCGAAGGTCTCGAAGTTGGTGAAGGTGGAGAGATTGTGGGCGAAGATGGCACCCCGCTGGGCAAAATTGTTGAGGGTGACACGGAAGATCTCGTCGGCCAGAAGATTAACGACAAGGGCGAGGTACTTGATGACGAAGGTAATGTCATCGGCAAAGCAGAAATTGTCCCCGGTGAGGCTGCCGATAAATTGGTCGAAAGTGCCCGCGGACTTCAGCCAGATCTCTCAATTCTCCAGGGAAAGAAGATCAACAAGAAGGGTAGCATTCTCGACGAAGATGGTGAACAAATTGGGAAGCTCACTGAGGACTCTGATTTGAAGCAATGCGTAGGCAAGATTCCCAACGAAAACGGCGAGATCCTTAATAAGAAAGGCGAGGTCGTCGGTAAAGTCGAGGTTGTTCCTGGAGAAGCCGCCGACGAAGCCATGAAGGCCCTTCACCCAGAATTACTCGAGGAAGCACAAGAAACCGCCGACGACGCTACCCCAGAAGATGAGCTACCCAATCTCTCAGAACTGGAAGGTCTCAAGGTCAACAAAAAAGGTGAGGTACTGAATGAGGATGGGGAGCCGATCGCGAGGCTGACAGAGGGTGAACTTGCTGATGTCGCTGGCAAGAAGCTCAACGCCCAGGGAGAGGTCCTTGACAAGAACGGCAACGTCATAGGCAGAGTTGAGATGATCCCCCAAGCTGGTGAAGAGGCTGGCGAAGAGGCTGGCGAAGGCGCTGAGGAGGGTGTCGATGGTGTGCCTGAGACCGCCCTACCAGATTTGTCCATTTTGGATGGTCTTAAGGTGAATAAAAAGGGTGAGGTCGTCAACGAGGACGGTGACCCCGTTGCCAAGCTTTCCGAGGGTGAGCTTGCAAACTGCATCGGCAAGAAGAGTAATGCAAAGGGAGAAATCCTCGACAGTGAAGGCAATGTCATTGGCAAACTCGAACTTATCGGCAAAGCAGCCGAAGAGGCAGCCGAGGCTGCCAAGGAAGCCGGCCCCGATATGTCCAGCTTAGAAGGCCTCAAAGTCAACAAGAAGGGTGATGTCATTAATGAGGATGGTGACGTCGTTGCCAAACTTTCCGAGGGCGAACTTTCTGATGTGGCCGGGAAGAAGATCAACGCAAAGGGTGAAATCGTGGACGGTGAAGGTAATGTTATCGGCAAAGTCGAGCTCGTTTCTGATGAGCCAGAAGAGGAAGAGTCAGGCCTACCACCTTTGTCAATATTGGAAGGCTTGAAGTGCAACAAATCTGGCAAGATTGTCACTGACGATGGTAAGCCTGTTGGTGAGCTTATCGAAGGTGACGCCAAGAAGCTGGCCAAAAGCGGGACAGAGTGCGATGCTGAAGGCCAGTTCTGGGACGGCAAGGGACACGTCATTGGCAAAGCGCAAACACTTCCCCAGGAAGACGATGAAGATGACTCGCCCTTCGCAGGCCTGGAGGGTCTCATTGTTGTCAAAGATGGTTTCGTCGAAGACGTTAACGAGAACAAGGTTGGTGTACTCACAGAAGGTGACCCCAAGAAATTGGTCGGCCGTACTGTGGACGAAGATGGAGACGTTCTTGATAAACGCGGTAACGTCATCGGACATGCCGAACGCTACGAAGAGCCCGAAGAACCCGAAGAAGAAAAACCAGATCTATCCGTCTTGAAGGGATTGATCTTGAACAAGCAAGGCAATGTCATTGGCAACGAGGGAGTGCCTATCGCCCGACTCGTCGAGGGCAACGCCAAGGAGCTTGCTGGCAGACAGTGTGATGAGGAAGGCCAAATCTGGAATGACTCTGGCAAGGTCGTTGGACGTTGCGAGCTTATCCCGGAAAATGAGCGCGAAGCTAAACCGGAGGGTCCTTTCGCAGGGCTGGAGGGCTGTGTTGTAGTGAAAGAGGGTATGGTGGAGGACGAAGATGGGAATGTTGTGGGGCAGGTTGTCGAAGGCGATCCCAAGAGATTGGTCGGCCGCGCAGTCGACGAGGACGGAGACATCGTCGACAAGCACGGTAACGTCAAGGGTCATGCTGAGCCATACGAGGAGCCCGAAGAAGAAAAGCCAGATCTATCCATCTTGAAGGGGTTGACTTTGAACAAGCAAGGCAATGTCATTGGCAACCAGGGAGTGCCTATTGCCCGACTCGTCGAAGGCAACGTCAAGGAGCTTGCTGGCAGACAGTGTGATGAGGAAGGCCAAATCTGGAATGACTCTGGCAAGGTCGTTGGACGTTGCGAGCTTATCCCGGAAAATGAGCGCGAAGCTAAACCGGAGGGTCCTTTCGCAGGGCTGGAGGGCTGTGTTGTAGTGAAAGAGGGTATGGTGGAGGACGAAGATGGGAATGTTGTGGGACAGGTTGTCGAAGGCGATCCCAAGAGATTGGTCGGCCGAGCAGTTGACGAGGACGGAGACATCATCGATAAGTATGGTAACGTCAAGGGTCATGCTGAGCCATACGAGGAGCCCGAAGAGGAGGCTGTCGACTTGTCAACACTCGAAGGCAAGACCGTCAATAAGGTTGGAAATGTCGTCGATGAACATGGCACAATTTTTGGCCGTGTTGCGGAAGGAGACCCTAAAGCATTAGCTGGAAAGATGGTTGACGGACAAGGCCAAATCTGGGGCAGCAACGGAAAGGTCGTTGGCAGGGCAGAACTCATCCCAGGAGGTGTACCTCAGAAACCAGAAGGAGTATTCGCAGGCTTTGAAAATCTCGTCGTCGCCAAGGACGGCTTGGTTACAGATTCAAATGGTCAAGTCGTCGGTAAAGTTATCGAGGGTGATCCCGAGAAACTCCTTGGTCGTAAAGTCGACGAGGATGGTGACATCCTTGACACATCTGGCAACCCTATCGGCAAGGCGGAGCGATACACAGAACCAGAAAAGGAGAGACACATCAACCCGATGTCAGGTCACAAGGTCAATAAGGATGGTGAAGTTCGCGATGAAAATGGTGAACTGCTAGGCAGAGTCACTGACGGTCATATTCCATCCCTCATCGGTATGGAGGTCGATGATAACGGATATGTCGTTGATAACGATGGCAACAAAGTCGGTGAATGTACATTGATCGAAAATATTCCGGAGCCAGAGGAAGAGGAAGAGGGCCCAACGGAAGAGGAGCTTGCAGAGATGAAGAAACAAGAGGAAGATAGGGAGGTTGCAAAGAAGATGAACTACATCCTGCAACAAACCCTAGACAAAATGGAACCGCTCTGCAAGAACATCACTGAGGTAAGCATATGCAGTTCAGTTTCAAACTCCTATCATGCTAACAAGACAACAGCGTGTCGAACGTGCAGACCGAACACCAAAGGAGGAGCTTGACGAAGAGCAGCTTGTTCAAGACGTAAGGCCTATGATCGAGGAAGGTAGCCGCATTCTGCAGGAGTGCAATGGCGCCATCCGAGGTCTTGACCCAGATGGACACGTTGCTGCAAATGCCAAGGCACGCGCTGCAAGTGGAGAAGCTACCGAGGAAGAGTATGCCGTTGCCGAGTCACTAAAAACTTTGACAGCGACCGTCGTTACAACAATCGAAAACGCAAAGAAGAAGATCAGCGACATGCCACATGCCAAGAAGGAGCTCAGCCCCTTGTGGGGTCTCTTGACCGAGCCGCTCTTCCAGATCCTTGCCGCCGTCGGTCTGCTACTAAGCGGTGTCCTCGGGCTTGTTGGCAAGCTGCTTGGTGGTCTGGGTCTGGGTGGTCTCGTCAATGGGCTACTTGGTGGCTTAGGTATCGACAAGCTACTTGGCAGTATCACCAAATCGCTAGGCATCCCAGGTCTTGGAGGAAAGAAGTGATGAGCCATTTTTTGCCTAATTGTTGGAAATTGATGTATACTTTCTCTTGATAGCGTTGGGTCCACAAAAGGACTTCTGTTGTTGTGTTACTTGTGTAGCGTTTATTTCTTTAGCCTGAGGCCTCCATGTACATTAAGCTAATACCGAGTGCCACTCAAGTTCGTGTTGTTTGTTTGACTGATGCAATTGCACGGTGAAGGAGCATTGCTGCAGCCCGTTCATTGGGCTCAACGATGTATGTTTTGCCTGATAGTCAAATGGACCAACATGCTGGAAGTCAGGGATAACGGGCCTGACAGTGTCGTTACGGTTGTGGGTCGAAGGAGGGATGGAAAAGTCTTGAAGGTAATTTATCAAAGACGGCAACCTCCCTTCCATATTACAAAACAGGCATGGTTGTGACGTAGCAAAATTATGATGGTAACACCACGGCGTTTACGTTATCCTACGTTTACTTAGGTGGTTACCTACTGATCTTTGAATATGAATCGAGTTTCCCATCTTATGTCACCTCTAAATCCCTCCACTGCAAATGCGGCTATGCTGCCCAACCTGTAAAGCAGACGACAGCCCTTCCCAAACAGATGCAACTATGCAACGAATCACTCGATCAACAGCACGATTCGCGTAGCTCACCATATACTCATGAAGCCAACGTTCCTGCCATGGCCTTTCAATCCCCTTTCCGAGAGAATCCCCCAACCGAGGCCTGCTTTTCCACTGCTGGTGCACTGGCACCGGCACCGACTTTCCCATTTACCGTGCTCTGGTTGGGAGCAGCTTGGCTGGTTATCGTCAGGCAGTTTATGCCCAGGTAGGTGCAGATGCTATTGATCACTAGGAGCGCCCAACGAAAGTATACGATCAGGGCAAAGGCTAAGTACGCCCTCAGATACCATAGCTCGACGTGCGCGCTTACGGCTGGTAGGCCTATTCTTGGTAAATTACCTAGGACAGCACCTCCTATTAGAGGTACTAGCATGACGGTCCAGTAAGGAAACGGCTGCCGTGTCAGATGAGCAAGTATGATCTTGGTTGTCATACGCCCAAAGACAAATGACATCGTCACACAGAAAAGCACTAGTCTATTGTCGCGCATGAGGGTCGAGTATGGCGAGTAGAGCCATGCACCGATGGCTCCGGTATAGACAGCCATAGGTGTCCACTCCAGGAACACTGGAGCAACAGGGAGACCATGTGCCCGACGAGCCTTCACAACATTGTATACACATGCCGGAAGGTGGGCGACAAAGAACGAAAACAGTAGAATTGGGATCCATAGATCTATAAGAGAGGATGAGCCAAAAATTTCGGGCTGGTCGACAAGATCGGTAATGGGTCGAGTCCAGATGTGAGGTCCATAGTAGCCAGATAGTATCATTAACGTGCATGCTAGAATTAACCCCTCTGCCGTTATAATGTCAGCGTACGTACAAGAAATGAGAACGTGCAGAACTACCTGTGGGTCCGTTGAAGTATCCGAGATACAGGGTGTGTGTGTGATAGGTCTCCCAGGTTGAGAAGAACATAGGTAGACATGGTATTAGAGCGGTGAAGACACCCTTCCGAGAAGGCCCTAGGCCCATCACAGCCGTCTCACACAAGCTTGCCAGTGTACAATTCAAAGAGTCGATTCCATGGCTACGACATTGTTAACGCTGGATCCGTCGGTCGTGTAGCTGGAGGGGCCGTACTCAAAAAGCTCTCCTAGCCCACTTGATTGTCCTGTTCTTCGTGCTTGCTTGCCATCAATATTGTCCATAGTCGAGTACCTGTCTCCGCAGATCAAGTCAGCTCCAATGTCGCAGAGCCCGATTTCCCCATCTTCTCACATCCACAACCCGAAAGCAAAGCTATAGTACAACCATGGCGGACCCTAGGGCGCCGTTTAGTACCCAGAGTAAGAATCCGCCGCAGAACGACTTAAGAAATGAGCTATCCTACCGGCCCTATTAAATCTGGCATGAATATCTCGAGGCATATAACGTTGGCTAGAATAAAAAAGAATCCCAGAAGTGTCACCATATTGGGCGCCAGCCATAATGGTAATAGCTCGACGGCAGCATTCCACTGTGTGTTTTGGGTAATCAGTGCCTAAGTCTAGATCGAAAGGGAAGTGTTGAAGGTACGTAATGCCGCAAGATATATTTCGAAATGAGAGATTTATCCACGCTCGAGTACTTGTAGGACTTGAGATGCACAAGTGCCTCTTCTGAGACACACTCATGCGCAGCCGTACCTGCCAGTACTCTGAGATTAGCGTCTGTTACGGTAGGTAGCAAAGAATCGCTTGGGGGTCCGGATCCATGGGATGCTTGAGCTATCATACTTTTCTTCATACTGCCTATTTCTGACGGGTTCTTGGTATTTGCCAAGTCTTTGTACAGGGGGAGAAGGGGCGTTCAACGAATATGAAGCAATTCAAGCCATCTCCTTCGTTGCAGACCAGCTTCTCGGCACGTTACAGACTTCCACGGAGAAATCGGTAGCACTAATCGCTGTACGGAATACTTGTAGGGGCAGGGGAACAAACATGGCCGTTAGTTAACCGAGCCCGCAGACGCGCCAGGGGCAAGAAAATAATAAGTGAGAGTTTGTCGCGAGAGACTCCACCCCCTTTTCCCACCTCTCCTCGACTTCGACTTATGCAAAACACACTCAATTAATTACTAATTGATCTTACTTAGCTCAAAGTGATATAGAGTCAGACCATACAGTGTGACAGTATATAAATGTAGCTCTGAGAGTTGCATAGATTTATCAAGGCCTGTCTTACATGCCTCTCGCTGCTGACGACAAATGATTCTACGAGTATACCGAAGGCCTTTCAGATTATCTGATTGTACCTTCGTGGAACATGATGTGCTATCGCAAAGGCTACAGTTTTCATCTTCTATGCTAATCTACTTTCTATGTTCATCGAAAAAATTCGACTCCATTCTCTACGCATCATCGGCCTACGTGTCGATGATTCCACCTGATAGTTTTTTCTTTGACGAAAGAGGCACGACAATGACGCCGTTCCCAATTTTGACCTTTACAGTATCCACAGAGACTTGAAATCCCGCTGACTGTTCTACGGATACACTGTTGAGCGTCAGAACCATGTCTTGAGATGGGGCTTTGAGCATCCATCCGATGCTAATATGGAAGTTAGGGGACATATCCAGATCTTTGTCGCTTGATAGCCCTTTCTGGGAGTGCGATCCAGTAGACGAACCTTTCTCCCGCGCTGTCTTCCCGGTGACGCTCCGTTGGCTCAACTTTCGGGAACCATCATCCATCCCAGGTGGGAGTTGTTCGGTATAGAGCGGTGGCTGTTTGAAGGCCTTTGCAGTCTCATTGGAGACTCGGAGAAGCTTGTTCAGTTCGTTTCCAGGAGGCTTTTGAACCTGCATTACCAAGAACCACCGAGTGTTCTCATAGTTAGCGACCCAACCGAGACCCCTGGCGGATATCTCGAGTCTGGTCATATTCTGTCAGAACAAAACTATTTGCAGACCTGGAAATCAACATACGGACGTATACCAGACTTGCTGATCGCAAGAGTCAGAGCATCAATAAAAGGTTGACGTTCATGAGCGAGAAGTACAATCGGCCGTGAAAGACTTATGTGAAGGGGCAACTCTGCACCAAGTTCACTAATCAACAAACTATGAAAACGACCCGCTGAAGGTTGTGGATGGTTGATGCTGGCTAGCAAGCTATGTAGACGGCTTGACTCTTCTTTTGAAGGATGCCCTCCTACCCATCAGCTATCTCGACCAGTAGCGAAGCCTGGAAGCCAAACATGAGACTCACACTCTATATACACATGGGTCGGCCATTGCCCTTCAACATGTGGGGCAGCTCGCAGGCGCCCGTCATGTAAGCTTGGGTCGTCGTTGTTGCTGGTTCTTGATGTTGAAGCATAGAGATCACGGAAGGTTTTTGGCAATGGCGGTAGACCAGGGTTCGGGTCACCGGCGCCCTTGCTCTTCAATGAATCGCTGTCACCAGCGTTTCCTGTAGTCTCTGGATGTACCCTCCCTTGTGTTTCATTCGAGTCGTCCGAGTCAGGATAGTCAACCAGTGCCATCAGTAAGCCGGACAATGATGACTGGCGAAAAAGATAGAGTGGTCTTGTGGTACTACCTTAGTGTACGTATAGCTTGCAAGGCCCCACTTTTAAGGTTTAGATCGGTAAGCGGCACAGGTGACGTTGGCGTTGCAGCCGCGTGGCTTTGGTTTCTTGATACGAGTTCGTGTATAACTTATCTCTATTACTTCTTCCTCTAGCCTTAGCGAACATATTCTCATTCACACCTAACCTACCTACACAGCATAGTTAGTTCCTATAGCTGCTGACAAATTCCTAAGGTGCATCAGTCTTTAGATATATTTGGTATCCAGACCATGACAGCGCACGATAAGCAATGGGTATGACGATAACATCACTCGTTAGACAAGACTCCCTCACAGTTGATACCTTGATCAGGCTTCAAAGTACCTACTCGACCCACTCAATGCTCCAGAGCCAAGCCAAGAAACCGGCCCGGGAACCCACTATAGTTCCACATTCGACCCTCTACCCAGCCATCAGCCTACAGCAAGTTCGTCTGGTGAGACACAAAGGTCTTCTATGCACGTCCGAAACACAATTACGAACAGACAAAATGGATATCCCTCGCCGTCCAATGCGGCCAGTTCCCGCCGGGACAAACCTCCCAGTCGCCGCCAAGAAGCATACTCTGCCTTCAGTGGTGATTCCGGCGTCTCTAATCGGCTAAGCCAATTATCTACCCAAATCCCAACTTCCACCGGTGGTTCTACTCGAGGTCAACGCAGAAATGGCTCTCCCTCATCTCGCTTCAATGGTGATCCATCGTACCGACCTCTTGAGATGATCAAGCGAGACACCAAGCTCGCGAACCGCGCACCACACCTCCGCAAGAAGAATCACGTGGGCCCGGATGTCATCGATAGTCTAGACAATATTGGGCCAGGGGCTTACCATCACGAAGGTCCTTACGATGCGACCTTACTTGCCAGAAACACCTCTTCCACATTCAGTCCTGTCGAGGCCGTCAGAGCTTCAAATGAAGAGGCGCTAAAAGCTACACCCAAAGAGAAAATCCAAGACAGCATTGAGAAACATCGGCCATTGGATGGGGTGGCGATCGTTCCGCCAGGTAAGGCGTTTCCATCACTTTGAGCGCCGAGAACAGATAAACTGACTGATGCTGACTATAGGATTGACTGATTCGATGGGGCGCAAATACGAGTATGAAGAAGGCGCAGATATGAATATTGAGAATGGAGGTAACTACAAGCGCTGGCCCGGCGTGGTACGTTGGATTACTGATCCCGAACATTAATTTTTACTAATGTTTTGGGTAGCAATACCACCCCAATGACCTAAAGGGCAAAGGTGAGCCGTCATACTCAATAGAGAAAGCCTTGAAGGAGCACAAAAACCATCGCCGTGGTATTGCCGACGGCGATTCCGGTATCGAGATGGCCCCTCGCCGTCCTATTACTTCTGGCGCGGAAGCACGACCTACAAGCGACGGACAGAAGTATAGCGAATGGGAAGGCAATATGCGTCGTAGTTCATCGCTTCGAAGAGCTGGCGGCTCATTAAGGAAGCGTATCGGAAGTCTCGGGAGAAAAGACATTAATCATGAAATCGACTCCTGAACGATGTCAGTCGAGATTGATGGTTCAAGGATAGACGGCGGGCAGTGGTTGTCATGGCGTTCGAAGGGTCAACCTACAACCAGAGTCTTGAGGCACTGTACACAATGTCTCTCATTTACAATTGCGATGGGCCTTCCATGAAACATAAAGCAAGAAAAATAAGTAATCTCGTTAATTCTACTTTGATAATTAATTAACTCACGCGCTTTGCGGGCCTACTGTAACAGGTACGGCCGCGATTAGCGCAAAAATGATGCTAATAATAGAGTTTCCGCGGTTCACTACGATGATATAGCAGTAGGTAGGAGAGGCCAGATATTGCTACAGCAGTCTGTGCTTTCACTTTGATTGTTTATGATACCTTTCGCTGTGTACACAATCCCTTCACATTCTTGAAACAATTTAGGAGAATTGAACGCCCTTTGTTCAGACTGTCAAAGCCTGTTTCCCGCTTCCTTTCCTTACCCTTCAAAGCTGCATCCGCTTACCAATAGAACCAACTGAACCAACTTTTCCAATAAAAATCCCCGAATTCCTTGAAGGAGATCGTGAAACATAGCAACACTGGCAAGGCTTGTTGAAATAGCATCACTTGTCTGCATCCTCAGTGCCTCCGACCGCTAGCAACATGCGGTCCGCCGCAAAGGGGTTTTACTTAGCAGTCTTTGCCCTGCTAGGACCTGCTCACGCTTTAAGTGACCCAGCGGGAAATTGGAAACCAACTGCTTCAGAAACTTGCGCTGTAGGCTCTGTTGCCGTCTTCTGAAAGCTCATCGGCTCACTATAGACCAGATTGACCCCAAAGCCATAGTCTCCGACGCATGTGCCTCTTACTATGCTCTCGATTCGCTCAACAAGGCCCTCTCACCTTCCCTTAAAGCGATAACCCAATCTACCGACTTCTTCGCCTACTACCGTCTCAACCTATTTGACAAAACATGTCCGGTCCGCGCCTGGGACGACGAAACAGGGACATGCGGCAACATAGCTTGCAAGGTCGACACGCTTGAAGATGAGAAAGACATACCTCTCGTGTGGAGAGCAAAAGAGCTTAGCAAATTAGAAGGACCCAAAGCAGCACACCCGGGGCGGTTGTTGCAGCAAGAACGAGGCAGTCGAAGACCGCTGCAGGGAACACTAGGTGACAACGTTGGAGAAAGCTGCGTGGTGGAATATGACGATGAATGTGATGACCGGGATTACTGTGTTCCAGAAGACGAAAGCGCAACCGCAAAAGGCGACTATGTCAGTCTAGTAGAGAACCCTGAGCGTTTCACCGGCTACGCAGGGGCCAACGTCTGGGACTCCATCTACCGAGAAAACTGCTTCTCCAAAGACATTTCCGCAACTACCCTTACCGGCAACCCACAACCCCTGGGCATCTTCCAAGCCGCCAACGACCTCCGCACCGTCATCCAAGCCGGCTCCCCTTCCTTGGATCTCTCCCTGGACGACGAATGCCTTGAAAAGCGTGTATTCTATCGCATCATAAGCGGCATGCACGCCTCTATCACCACCCACATCTGTAACGACTACCTCAATCAAACTACTGGGACCTGGGGCCCCAATCTCCAATGCTACCAGGATCGGCTAGCCACCCACCCAGAACGTATTTCAAACCTCTACTTCAACTACGCCCTTCTCCTCCGCGCCGTCACAAAACTCCGCACCTACCTCAAAAACTATACTTTTTGCTCTGGTGACGCTATGCAGGATTCCAGTACTCGCACCGCCGTCCTTGCTCTTGCGGACGCCGCGGCAAAGCAACCCCGTATCTTTGACGAGAACACCATGTTCCAGAATTCTCACGACACGCAACTGAAAGAGGACTTCCGCAACCGGTTCAGGAACGTGAGTAGCCTAATGGATTGTGTGGGTTGCGACAAGTGCCGGCTTTGGGGGAAGCTCCAAACCGTCGGTTATGGCACAGCACTCAAGGTGTTGTTCGAGTACGATGAGACGAAGAATGGGGAGAATCCTCCATTACGCAGGACAGAGCTCGTAGCGCTAGTAAATACCCTAGACCGCGTTTCCAACAGCCTGACAGCTCTTGGCCGGCTTCAGGAAATGACGCTTCCAAAACAATCGTTGCCTATACCGGAAAATACCAAGTCAGAAACCCCTCTCTACGACGAAGACGAAGAGGACATCCCTCACCTCTATCCTGATGACTCGGAAGAAGAAACTGTCTGGGAAAGCATCATGGCTGAGCTCACTCTTGTATGGCGTACCTATTTGTATGTACTAAGAAGCTGGATTGAGCTCCCCGGGAAACTTGGAAGGATTTTTGCGATTGAGGCAAGTCGACTATGGGCGTTTTGGCTGGGAATGCCGATGGCGAGGAGGGAGTGGGAGGTCAGTAGGCCGGGGAGGGAGGATTTGTAGATACGGACATATAGATACCTGTTATAGATGTTCCACAGGGCATTTGGGGGCAATTTAGCGAGGAGTTCGGGCGCGCATGTGGGAAAGCATATCGAAAAGCACGGTTGTTTTGAGCTAGATAAGAGGCCGTAATAGTGGTCCCTCCAAGTACATGAACGCGCACTGAGTATCTCTTTTTCATAAAAGCTTGCAGTGAATAAAGGGAAATGGTCAGGTCAAGACTTAGCCGTTAGTAAAGAATTTCTCACATAGGAGGACCTAGCAAAAGAAAAAGATTGGCCGAACGAGCAAACTTTCCAGATGGGTATACTCCCAAAGGGTCAATCGTTGAAGCAGGCTTCTAAGTTGTAGCGGGCAATTCAGATGCACATATCGAAACTCATGGTTGGAAGCATCATTAATTGTGGCTAGACATAGATCGTACCAACGATCTGTTCAACATAGCGAAACGCAGACGGGGGTATTGAGCAAGCCCGCAGAGAACAAAAGAAATAGCCAAGTGATTACTTAGCCAATGGTACAAATCCCCACACCGGAGGATCCAGCAAGAAGAAGGGACGGCCCGGTGAATGGTTTCCCAGGTGGGCACACCCCCAGTGGGATGCCCACCACGTGACCCGGCCAGGGGAAGAAGTCTTCAAGGAGTCTTTGTAGACTCCTCCTTCTCCCCCTCCCCTTCCTCCATCTTCGCCCCCTCCCCCGCCTTCCCTCCGCCCATCTCGACACGCGCGTACCACGCGCCGCCCACGAGGGTGAGGGCAATGCCTGTGATCCATTAACTCATGTCTTCAAATAGATAACAGCAGTGCTTACCCAGAGCGTTGATCCACCCAACCTTCAAGTCCCAGAAGAGGATGGCAAGCAAGACCGTTAGGATCTGCTTGATATTGGCCGCCACCGTCATCGTGAGGGCTCCAGCCTTCTTGTTCGCCGAGAAGCTTGCTATATTCAGCCCGAAGGCCATGAGTCCGTTGACCAGGATGATGAGAATAGCGGCGTTGGAAAACTTGTCTGGCGCGTGCGTAAACGCGTGGAATCCCGCAATTTCGCCATTGAGATAGGCCATAACGAGCGACTGCAGGAAGGTGAGCGGAGACATGCGGTACAGGAGCTCGAGCGCGCTGAGGTGAATGCCGGCGGTCTGGATACGGTTCGTGACGACGGTTTTAAGCGCTGCGAGAACGGTGCCGAGCAAAGTCATGACGAAGCCGAGGCGCGTATAGTAATAGTCGCCGTAGGTGGCGAGACCGACGCCCACAATGATGGGGAGGAGGGAGACGTAGATGTCGAGGGGGTATGTGGAGCGGTAGAAAACGCGGTAGATGGCGATGATGAAAATCGGAGCCGTGGCGCGCAGGACTTGGTGGAACGGAATAGTCACCATATGACTAATTTTGAGGTTAGGGGTATTGTAGGGTGAGAGCTTGGGGTGAGAACTCACAGGGAGAGGTTAGAGACGGCGATATTAGCCGTGTACAAGAGCGAGAACAGCAACAGGACAGAGCTGTCCTTGGATGTGATGGGTGTCAGATTGAAGTAACCGCATGAAAGTAACACGGCGGTTCCAAGTGCCCCAGCTGCAGCGTGAAGAGCGGTCAAAAGGAATGGGAACGGGAACTGCAGCGTGGTCCGTTAATCTCAACTTCTAGATAGTCTCTTGGAGAATCAACAGAGCAATTATGGCTGAGCAGCAAAATCACAAACGATCTGACTTCCGCAACTCTTTCTTGTGATTTTGAGTTTTTGGGGGAGGGAATGGCGCACGCGACGAACTGACTGAACGACAGATTGAACGCAGAGAACAAGCAGCGAGATAATCGCGTAGCCTAAGTCTTGGTGGCGAAGTCGACGACATGATAAGATTTTGCACAGCCATCGAGCTCAAGAAGGAAATAGGGGAACTATTAGATTGGTGGAAAGACCTACTTTAATCATCACCGCCTTGTTGTAGAGGGTCAAGCCCAGGTTAAAGAAGAAGTAAACCGCAAGGTACTTCATCTTCATAGCGGTAGAAACGTAAACGCTGCCATCAATTACACCAGCTGAAGTCATGGTGGCGGTGGAGTTGGTAATGTCGGATGTCGTGTCTTTACCTGCGATTTCGTGGAGATCGTTCATAAACTTGATCGTCTCGGCTGAGGTATGTGGGATAGGTGAACCATGAGTGGGTGATCCGGAACGCGTTTGAGCTGGTGTCGCTGTTGGTGAGCGTTCATAAAACTGCAGAGTAGAGCCTGAGATTTCTCCTGTAGACTGAGGCATACTTGTTCTAGGATTTCTCTGACGGAGTTCTACACCACCGGTGGCCGACATGATTAGCTGTAGTTCAATGTTTCTTGGGGTGTATCTATGTCGCTTTGAGATTGGGTGGTTGAGCGTGGGTTTGTGTGGACAGAAACATCAGGGAAATCGGGTAAAAGCGGAAATTTGAGCACTGACCGCGCCTTAAACACAAATTGGACACTTACAGGTTGTTCGGTGCAATAAAAAGTATTTGAAAACGGCGATTTGTACGTTACAACAGGTGTGTTGTGATTCTGTAGGCGGTGATGAACGGTGATGGTGAGGAATTGGGATGGGGTTGGCGAAGCCTGAATATCAGTATTTCTGTGGATACCGGGAGCTAGACTAGCCGTCATTTTGGAGAGCTGACAATGGTAGTAGAACACAGGGCATCTAGGAAAGATATAGTAAGCATTGGGATGTATATAGAGCGGAGGCATTACCATACAATCACTTGGAAGTAAGTGGGACTGAAGAGAGGCAAAGAGCAGGACTGTCAACCACGCCCTCCTGCTTCGTCCTTTTGAGACTACTCTATGGGGATGGAGCCTGTACTTCCATGTAGAGGAACAACGCAGTCTTCAAGGCACCAAAGCTTCAGTCTGGACCCTTAGCGATGTCTCCCATAGGGTTGGGCGGCAGGCAGAGGGTAGGATGATACTCTGGCCAAAAAAAAGACAGCAGAGTTGTACAACGAGATGTGATACTTTCGAGAATGACGTCAAAATCTTGACAAATCTCTAGCATACCAGCAACCCAACGAATTTCCCAGGTGCAAAGATCAGAATACGAAGAAGTAAGGGCATAGTGTAATTGAAGGAACAGTGTCAAAGGAACAGATGTCCAGGTTTAATTGTGGTTGAACAAAGTAAGAGAATTTACTCACAACGCAGTGGCGGTCAAGTCAAATACACTGCCCTGACCGGATAAGTTCCTGAGCCGAGCCAAAGGAGAGACGTCAGAGGGAACCAAGTGAATCGGATTGCATGAGCAAGTCACGATACTTATTCACACGATTTCTGGGTTCCCAGAGCCGTGAAACCCCTCAACACCGTAGCTATGCATGCAACATCAATACGCTCATAGTGAAAACCAACACAATCACGCACTAAAAGAAAATCAGTTACCGCCCCTGGGACCTTGCTTCCGCTGCTGAAATCGTCGTATACCAATGCCAATAACCACCCATCTCGAATCTCCAGGATGGTACGCAGCCTGCACATCTAACACACACACGGCCTTTGAACCCGCTAATTCTATGAGACCCGAGACCATGAACGTGCCTCGCTCTGGAGGAGTGGATGGCGGGTGCCACGTTTTTACAAGAGTGCGTTTGAATGCCATCAGGGCAGAACTCATGTCTTCCCCTGGCTGTGGAATAGATGGTAAAGGAGGGAACACCCCCGCTGAGTCGGACGAAGCCGCTTTTGACGACGACTTGGTGGGCATTATCTCAGGAGACTTAGTTTCGGAGCCGGAAGTCTTCTCGATTCCTGCACCACTGTGGGACTCCTGCTTGTTCGTACTTTTCGCCAGTTTTTGAAAATCAACAAAGCCGGCTGGAGCCTGAGAGCCTTGCTTTTCCGGCTCTGACTTTATGCCAAGAAATTGCTTGGCCCTAGCCACCTGCAACGACAGTATAGTTGTGTAGCTTGCCCAAAATGATGATGCCATCGGTGTTGGCCAAAGAGCCGTCTGAAGCCGGGAGTATTGAATTGGAGATACTGGTCTTGTTGTCCAGGCGACATAATCGGGTGTGATTTCTAACCTATAAGTACTTTAATCAAGGGCTCCGGACATAGAACTAGGGGCACTCTTACCCTGACCGCTCATACTCCGGAGGTGGGCCATCAGGGAAGTCTATATCTAACCAGTACTTATGCGGCTCGATTGGCGGCCCTAGTATTTTTTGAAAAGCCTTCATATTGGCTGTACGATGACCTACAAGCCCGGCTAGCTCGTCTTGCTTTTTGTTAGTCCCCCCCAATGTAGACCAATTTTCAAACAGTGCTTACTCCGTAAAAATAAACCCCTTTTTCTATCATTCGCAAATTCTATAAAGCTCTGCCATTCTGGGTCGCTGCCCTTGTAGAATGTTTGCGGACGTTGACGTGCAAATCCCAAGGGAATGAAACGGGCGTCTTCAGGCATTATGTCTGGTACCTGAACGTCATCTTCGTCCTCCGCCTTATCTCCGCCCTCATCTTCTGCTAGTTCCTGCCCATCTATGGCTGTAATTTGTTTATCTTCTCCTTTACTACCCTCGTGTTGTGGGAGGGACTCGTCTTCCACCTCATCCGTTATCATAAAATAATAGAACACCGCAAAGAGTGACGCGTTAATGAAAACGGACTGCAAGCGCCTAGGAGAGCCATGTCAGCCGCCCTGGTCTATGGAGAGGAACAAGCTGCGGAAAGTATACTTCGCTGTGAATATAGGGCGGCTGAAGCGCACACGTTGCACGATGATTGGACCATCATGTTTAAGCAGAGAACGATGAGAATAAGATAATCGGCGGCTGAAAGATGAGAAGGGTCGGAGAGTTCTGAACATGGGGTGTTGTGGGGCAAGGCCCGCCACCTAGCTGGCGAGCTCTTGCGCGGTCTTATGAAGCAGATTCGCGAGGATATTGAAACGAACTGTGTGCGTGACTAGCGGTAGGATAGCTCGAAAATGTTCTGGAGTTCTGAATCAGTCCAACGCTGTAATAGGGATCCGGACGCGGTGACACTGGGAAATCTATAAGACAGCCCTAAGTAAACTTCTAGCGTTTTCGGCAGCCCAAACGTTATTCCAAGTCTAGACAGTTCGTGGTTAGATCAAGTACGCTTTACGGAAGTATCATGCCTGCTATCAGCACATCATCGATCAATCTCAAGGATATTAATTGCCATCTTTAAACAGCTTCAACATGAGGGTGCTCGCTGGCCTGGTCTGGGCAAGTGCAGCTCTTCATACTTACGCCACTTCGCCCGAAGCCTCTGTCTATTTCTTTGACAAGAATACAGAGCCCTCGGATGCGCAGCCGCCTTCGGTGCCTCCAAGCACAGCAAGATTATTACTCGCCCAACGATTAGAACTCTCACAATACCACAGTCTGAAAGACGCTGATGGCTCTACAATACGACAACTGAATGCACTTGGGGGGACACAAAAGCAGATCTTTCTGAATGGAGAGCAAGACGAGACGCTTATGAAGCTCCTTATTATTGTTGAAGGCTGGGAGGATCCGAAAGGTTCTTCGCAAATACGTAGTACTGAGGGATTATTGAATTAGTCCTGACAGCTTATACTAGACATCCTCGATCGCATTACCGCAGGGCCTGCCTTCACCATTACACAACCGCCATCTCCCTCACAGAATCTACAGCTAGCCTTGGACCTACTTGCTCAAGACAGGCATAGACGATCAGATATAGATTGCAGCGGCTCTTTTGACTTACCTAAGGAAAAACATATCCAGGGTGGTACGAGCGGAGGAGATGAGGTCAGCCGACCTTTACAAACACACGAGAAAGACTGCTAATAGTCATTCGTGTAGGGATCTAAAGAATGCAGTTTAAGCGGCTACATGAGTAGCCACACAGAAGATGATCCTACCGGAAACACCGAGTATCTAGCCAATTGCCCTAATCATGGGCGTACCACGATCTTACATATATCTTCTTTACTAGTAGGATCTGCGTCGCCCCGCCACAAACGCGAGGCTAACAACGTTCCAGGGACTTCTTGAGGGAGACAGACAAGCCTACGTCAGAACCACCGAATACCTAAGAAGGGCCTTTATGAACCTTCGACTCATGCCCAACGCCCCAGAAACGACCATCGTCGTCATGCCTCCCCACTCAACTGAAACTAAGCGAACAGGCTACGGCTCCTACTACATGCCTAGCAAACCGCTCCATGCTCGCCAATTCCAACCCGAAGAGCCCCTCTCCGCCCCAGAACCCATCTCAACATCCAAAACCCCCTCTCACCCCAGCCATCTACAACCCCTCGCCACCTCCGCCCCTCATAAAGGCCCCCTCCCAGTTTGCCACACTTCCCCCGAAGAAGCCATAACCGCCACGAACAACTGCTCCTCCCACGGCACCGTCTACAAGAAGTACAGCCCGCCAAATCCCGAGGAGAAGGGATTCGAATGCTACGCCTGTAAATGCAACAAAACAGTCATCACGAACGATGATGGCACGACCAAGACGATATACTGGGGCGGACCGGCGTGCCAGAAGAAGGATGTCAGTGTGCCGTTTTTCTTGCTGGCCGGGTTCACGATTGCCATGCTAGCGACGGTGAGTTGGGCGATCGGGTTGCTGTTTAGCATTGGGCAGGAGGACTTGCCGAGCGTGATTGGAGCGGGGGTGGCTGGACCGAGGGCGCAGAAGTAGGTGTTGTTTTTAGGGAATTGGGGAATTTGTAGAGTTAGGGGCTCATATCGGCGCTTTTGTATATCGTTGTGACGACTGATAGGAATCTGAAATACTAAGCATCACGCTTCTTGTCCTCCAGCATTTTCTACACCATGAACATTCATTTCATGACGTGAAACCCTTGTATCCCCACCCCCTTATCTTCCCCTACCCCCCCACTACCCCCTACCCACTTTCCCCCTTCCTCCCCATCCCCTTCCTAAACCTCTTCGCCTCCTTCTCCCCAATCTCCTCCCTCCATACCTCCTCCACCCCGCCCTTCCTCTTCTCCCCCGTCTTCTTCACACTCCGCACACTGACCGTCACCTCCCCTCTTTTCTTCTTCTCGCTGCGCTGGACCTGTTGTTCGGCGTCGGCCCAGTCAGCCGCGGCGGTGCCGCTTTCGATTTCGTATCTATGGTACGGTACTTTTTTTAGAACGCGATTTTCTTAGGATTCAAAGGTGAGAGGGGAAGTACTTGTCTAGGGGTAGGGCATCGATCAACGCCCTCTGCTTTTCTTTCAGTTCTAGGTCGACGGCTTCGCCGCCCTCGCGCAGCTCGTCGTTCAGGTCCGTAGCCAGTGGCTTGAAGTCGCCTTCTCCCTCAACTCCGTCCATGGCTTCCTCCCTGGTAGTCGTCGCAGGAGCCGGCATGGTTTCTGCCAGAGCTCCTTCCACCAGCGAGCGGAAGTGCGCAGACGCTTTTCGGACAATCTTGACGAACATGGCGAGTAGCTGGCTCGATGGTAGACCGAGCTCTTTCTCTACGTCGTCGAGGATTTTGCGCTGTAAGCCTATGGCTAGCAGGATTGAAGATTGTACGCCTGTGAGTGAGAGAGCTGGGGAAAGCCGCGCGGTGAAGTAGAGGGTAGCGATTTGCGGTATCAAATCAAGGACAACGTGGTAGTCGAGCATGTTGCTCGCGTAGCTGTCAAGCCGCTTCAGATCAAACGGCGAGAACAGCTTATCAAGCTCTTGCTTCGTGAGGGGGGGTGCCGCGCTCTCTGGATCGAGCTTCGAACCCGCATTGGCGGACTCGTTGATGCTGAGTGCGAGAACGGAGGGGAACGCGCGGAATTGGAAGGATAGCAAGGAGAGGAAGCGCTTATGGAAGTCGCGCGTGAAGGCGCCTAGCCAGGCGGGGTCGTTGGTGCTGGTGGAGAGAGCGCGTAGCATGATGCAGGTGTGCTCGCCTGTGAGGTCGTTGGGCGTTTGACGTAGGTAGACCGGGGCAAAGGAGGCGCGTTTCCAGAATTTGTGCAAGGGGGGGGTAAGCCCGAAGGACACGCCTATGTAATCTAGGCCATTGGGGCGGCGCTCAGAGAGTTTGGAGAAGAGAGGGGGCATGCTGTGGATGTCGCGGACTTTGATATTGTCGGAGAGGAGGGTGGATTGTTCTAGTTCAGTGTCGGTAACGCGTACCATGGAGTCGGATTGAGGGGGTTCGGTTTCCGAGAGAGAGGTGAATTTGCCTTCGTAGAAGTCCGTGAGAAGAGTGAGGGCGCGGCTGCCATAGCCCATGCCGATGTATTCGGGGTTTGTGGCGATGCGAACGATACGAGCGCCGGAGAGACCGGCGAATTCTTCGTCTTGGAATTGTTGGCTGACGAGCCAGGGGATTAGGTCGCCCCCTGCTCGTTGGCCACGGCTTAGGCTATTTAGTACGCTTTGTCTGCTGATTTGACCTTCTAAAGCAACTTGAACCACGCACAGTGGTTCTGGTAAGCGGGGACTGTCGTTGTCGATGGGAGGGACGAGAACGAAAAGTTGATGGGCAGGGGCGTCGCTCATAAGTTGCAGGTCGTTTGGCGAGTTCTTGTAGTGACTTGCAACATACAGAGCGATCATTTGTTGAAGGAACTTCTCGGAGACTGGGTGAAATGAAAAAAGGGTATCTCGATTAACGTGTAAGAGCTCGCATTTCGAAGGGTGAGGACATCCTTGGATATTAATCTTTGGTGAAGGCAGAGTCGCATCCAGGCAAAGTACCTTATTCAGCCATTTTTCGACCGAGTCGCCTTGAGCGTACCGAATAGGCTCTGATAGAGTGATTTCTCTCAGAGCTCGGCCTCTGGCGTGTATTTTCTCCCCATTGCCTTGAACTACATCTCCATCCCCAGCACCGTTGGCCTTGGCGCCTCCCCTTGATTGTTCACGTAATTGTTGTATCAGTTTCAAGGATAGAGATCGACCTGTCCCCTCGTAACCATTAATGGTCGATGCCATAAAAACGAGATACGGGCCCATCAGCTTCCGAACAAGCGGAAGTGGTATTGCAGCTGCCTCGTCGATGACAAGAAGCTCTGCCTGCCCTAAAGTGTAAGCATCTTGAGGCTGAATGTACTGGATTGTCTGTCTGTGTTGTCGGTGGACATTGACTCGCACAATTGCCTTGTTGAAGTCTGGGTTAGTCGACTGGATAATTGTATAGTCGAGATGATCTTGGTAGTTAAGAGCATCGAAGCCTTTAAAAATGAACTCGAAGAGTGTTTTCAGGTTCTCCGGGCTAGGTGAAGTAATGAAGATGTTGCTATATCCATGTGCTATAGCAGCTGCAATCGCCACCCCTAAAGCTGCAGACTTCCCTCTCCCACGCGCTGCCGTCAGAGTCACAGTGCTCCTCAGCGTCTTCTCAGCGATAGCATCCACAAATGTCAAAAGCGCCTTAGCTTGGTCAACGGTTTTGGCAAGTGGGATAAGGGAGTCAACGGGCTGTGAGTCGGCCAGGCTCTCCTTGATACCTTCAAGCTCCTTCCTGGCTGGAGTTTTTCCTTCTGCTTCTGGATCCGCAGGAGGGAGTGGTTTCACGTTCTTGCCCCCCGAGATAGGTAGTACGTTCAACTCATCATCCACAAAGAGGCAAGACTCGCAACTACCCAGCGATAGTACGAAACGTTCATTGAATCGTGCAGTAACATCATCGTGTGCCTCTGTCCTGTATCTTGAATGTATGTCCATTGATAAGGTATACAACTGTTTCAGACTCTTCATGCCCTTCAAGAGTAAAAGAACTAGCCCTCCACCTTCTACTGTCTCAATTGTTCTTGCCAGCAGGTTTGGGGTGATAGCTTCGAAATCCTGTAATATGCACATACCAAAAGTATTTCCGAGAATTTTCTCGGTTTCTTTATAGTACACATATCGTATATTATGTAAAGTCAAGAATAACTCGAACGGATCCTCGGTATTAGCTTCACGGATGCCACGCTTGATCTCTTTCTTGATTTTATTCTCTCGCTTCTTCCGATGGCTATAATACAAGAAGGTTACCAAATATTTTACATCAGCGAGATACAAGGATATGCGTACCTTGTGAAGCCCAGTAGGTCTTTCTTATATGCCCATAGCACAGATTTGTTCTGCTTGATATCTACACTTGACATGATGTAGTGCAAGTGAACAATCACATCTTTAGCCCTATCACCAACAACAACAATAAAGCTACGCTTCTTTTCCTAGATTTACATTATGTTAGTGTCAGATAATAATTCTGGAATTTAAAGTCCAGAAGTAGGCTGACCTGAATTCCATTTCGAATGAGAGCGGGAATCCGCGAGTCCCTAATGAATGGTAAGAATATAATATCATCCTGAAGATGGGGTGATATGTAAGAAGCACATACACTGCTTTTCGCGGCATGTTCTTGTGCGCACTATCTCCCCCAATGCCTCGATTATCAACAATATATTCTCAAATTAGCAAAAAGAACAGGTAATAGTCCCGGTAGCTCATCCAGTCATGATTGTTCTGGACAATTTAGTGGCCTATAGGAATCAAGATATATTCTCCTTTCTTTGATTTTAAGACTTCTAAGCTTCGTCGCCTGCGCTCGACCATCCAATAGCCAAACCACTCATATCAAAGCGTGCAAGATGCCTTAGTTTCTGGGTATTTCCAGAAACACAGAGAATTTGAAATTGAAGTTGCTGTGTGGGCATCAGAATTTCGACCTGGGTTGAAATTTAGGGTTATATATAAGCTCATGGACTAGCGGCGGGAAGCTACAGCTGCCGCTGAGCTAGCACCTAGTCGTGCTAGTCAAGCTACCTTACCTTACTCTCTATCAAGGCGACGTTTTCTGTGTTCGTCGCTCATAAGCTCATAACGTGTCTGGAAGGTTAAGTTTATTGCGTTCAGGTCAGTATATGGAACAATAAGCATGTTGGATCATGAAGAACGGTTACTGATGGGATGTGTAGCTTACTATATCTCTATTTGCTCATGCTTCATTTCGACAGGTCTTGGGCAAGGCCATGCTCCTTTCCCTAGCGTATTGAACCCCCCAAACTCTTGGAGGTGCTGTACCCTGACCGCTGACTGCTTTGCAGTTTGCTTATTGCTTCAATATGCATCATTTCTTTGTCTTATGAGCATTCGCCGGTTTATGGTAATTCCCTTGACCTGGAGCCTCGGCGAACCCTAGTCCCATTGGCTAACCATGCAACCTGAATAGTACGGCCAACCCAATCCTCCACTGTTCTTTTTCTTGTTTCTGGCATTTGCATCTTTTTTTTGCGGAAAACGATACCCAAGCTCTTTCTCTCTACCTCAAACATCCATGATGACACTCTGCCACTGCAGACCCGATATTCCCCGCCTACGTCTAGGGATGCCTCCCCCAAAATCTCCATAACTGTTGAAACTCTTATTGCCGGAATAAACCGGTCTTTCTTCGTTTCTTTACTTGTTGCTATCTGTCTTCGAGTGGAAATATTTAGGCTGGTCCTAGATCAACAGCAATGCAAAATCCCTGGGTTGGAAGTGCGCATCCCCTTTCCCATGACCGAGTCTACCATTATTGACCCTGCGTCAGGGCTTCGTGCCGCTCATCCTGGCCTTTAATGATTATCGATATGTTCAGCGCGATAAAAAACCGGACGAAAGTTTTCCTGGCAATAGTGTGCGTAGATTATGGCTACACAAAGCTCTCAATGGGCCGGCGAAATACATTTTACCGGCTACATTTTTGGGCTGTGGCAATTTCCTGGCAGCTTCTGTCGTAGCTGAGCCTCGTTCTACGTACATCTGTCAATTCGCTTGGTATGCCAGAAGCATTGTGCCAGTCATGCAATTCGTCGAAGTCGGTCTTGATTGCTACATATTGATTAGCATTGCTACGCTCCTCAAGTCTCGCAGGACTGCTGCAGCCCCAAAGTCCAATATGGTCCCTGTGACAGTGGCCTTGCTTCTTATTGTGAGTGCTGAAACAGGATTGAACCATGAATAGAACAATGTGATTAACTATCGACCTAAAGGTTTCAGCCATAGTGATGTTCGTTGGTGGCTTTATTGCTTTTATTTTTCACCCAGGTTATTGGGATTGGACATTCGCCATTGACCGAAAATACATCACAAGCTTGGCTTTCCATACATTAATTGCTACCCTCATGGTTGTATCTGGGTTTCGATCGGTAAGTCTGCCATCCAAAGTGCCCTTAGTAATCCTAATCCCCAATAGTTACGAGATTACAACATTCTGCATCTCGCGACGGTTACTGAATTCGTCTGCGTATACTCCTCAAGCCTCGTATCTGCAGTGGCCAACAAGGACCCCTTTCCACCCCCTGCTCCAATATCAAATATCGTATCTCTCGTTTTGATCTTCCTCGGCGCCGCACTATTTGTGCATGTAGCATCTAACTCTGAAACCTCGCTATTTTTCAAGCCTACGCAACGACTGTTCCCTCGGATACCCATATCTATTAATGTTTTGCTAGTCATCTTGTTTACAGTACGCGCCTGTTTATTCTTTCCGCGGAATCTTGTAGTCGATTTCCACCCTATTGATTTACTCATCCGCAACGCCAGTAAGGAGTCCGAAGCCTGGGCGACACAAGCCTTAGCAAGTACGACCCTCGACGAAGCTGTAGCAGAGTACCGACGTCGCTATCGTCGTCTCCCTCCTCCAAGTTTTGACTTGTGGTATGACTTCGCAGTAGCCAGATCGTCTATGGTCATCGACGACTATGATAGCATGCAGGAGGATTTACTGCCATTCTGGGACCTCGAACCCAAGGAAATCCGGCTACGTACGCGTAAAATCCTTGCGAATCCCTGGAACGAGGTTGCGGAGGTTACTATACGTGGTGGTGGTGCATCCCTCGGAAAGAATCTCGTCCCAACACATCGGTGGATGGAGGATGGAATATTAGCAATGCTGCGGGAATTCGTCCACTTGCTACCTGATATGGACTTGGCGTTCAACATTCATGACGAGCCAAGGGTAGCTATACCCTACGAATTTCTGCAAAAGATTCGAAGCAGCAGCATGAATTCAGGAATGCACGAGGGAAATGTCTCCAAAAGCTTCAGCAAGCATCGGGAACTATCATGGCGGACCGCGAATGCAACCATTGCAGGCAGACACCGCAAGCCGACGCTCCCCTTCGAAGACCACTCCTTCCAAGGCGGAACCAACAGCTTCTACCGCTACGGCTCCATTGCCTGCCCCTCAACCTCGCCGGCTCGCCAAACCTACATTTGGGATCCCCGCACCCACTGCACCACCTGCGCATCTCCCCACTCTCATGGTCTCTTTCTCAGCAATTGGGCTCTCTCTGCCTCCCCCTGCCACCAACCCGACCTCGCCAACCTCCATGGCTTCTACCTCTCCCCTTCCTCCCTTAAAAATACGCACGATCTTCTCCCCGTCTTTTCCCAGAGTAAAACCCACGGGTACGCAGACATCCTTTACCCAAGTGCTTGGAATTATATCGATAAAGTCCTTTACAACGCCACCCCAGCCCAGGATCCCCCTTTTGCAGAAAAAGAAAACATGCTCTTCTGGCGCGGCGCCACCTCCGAAGGTGTCTCCCGCTACGGCAACTGGAAAGGCATGGCGCGCCAGCGTCTCGTGCACCTTGCCAACAACCACACTTTCCCCACCACGATGCTCCTCCCCCATCCTTCGATCCCAGGAAAATATTCCTACCAAACCGTCCCCGCCTCCGACTTCCCAGCCCTCAATCTAAGTCACGACATCGCCTTCGTGGACAACATCACCCGCTGCTGGGATTTCGACTGCGACGTGCAGACCGCCGAGTTCGGCCTAGCAAGCAAAACGGATTTCCAGCAGCATTGGCGCTACAGGTACCTGCTGGATATGGATGGCGCGGGTTTCAGCGGGCGCTTCCTCCCTTTTCTGCAGTCAAGGAGCCTCCCTTTCAAATCAGCCCTGTTCCGGGAATGGTACGATAGCCGCCTCACGGCCTGGACCCATTTCGTGCCCCTCGACCTGCGCTGGCAGGGGCTCTGGAGCACTCTGGCCTACTTTTCCGGGACGGGCGGGGCGAGCAGGACTGGTGGCGGGAACAAAAAATCCAAAACAAGCAAATACCCACCCCTAAAGCCGCACAAAGAAGTCGGAGAGAAAATCGCAGAGGAAGGGAGGAGGTGGGCGGGGAAGGTGCTTAGGAAGGAGGACATGGAGGTTTATATGTTTAGGCTGTTGTTGGAGTGGGGGAGGCTGACGGATGATGGGAGGGAGGGAATTGGGTTTGTGGTGTGAAGGAGGGAGGAGGAGGAGGGGAGGAGGGGAGGCGGGGAGGCGGGGAGTGGGAAGACTGTTTTCGTGATGTTTGGATTGTGGTCGTTAGATACAATCTGTTTTGATGGGTTTTGGCGTTGGATGTTTGTCATTCAGTACCGCTCCATCTTCTTATTTTCTGTTTCGACGTTCCGCGAATCCTTTACATTCCTTCTTACCCATGTGGGAATCACCAACTCATCAATCGAAATTTCTCGGCCTCCATATCTCGACTACACCCAGCAAATACGGATTCGAACTGCTAGTACCTCGAACCTTTCTCTCACGCCACTTCTCTCCCTTCCTTTTCTCCTTCATGTCCCTCTCATTTTCCATCTCCCCTTCCATCCATCCATCCATCCATCCGCCACCACCACCACCACCTTCCATCAAGCACCAACTCTGCCCAAGTAAATACCGCATCTTCCATTTAGTCGAGTTGTGCCCATGGGAGCGGTGTGGGGTGGGAGGGTGGGTGGGTGAGCTAAAAGTAAGAGCATGGAATGACAGATGCGATATGGGCATGAACGATATACGGCCCCGGAGGGATAGAGACGAGGATGGAGATTGGGGGACGGAGAGAGAGAGAGAGCGGATATAGGGCATGAGCGAGCGAGCGAGCGGAATGGGAAAGGCTGAGATGGGGAGGGGGCGGGGGGTGAGATGAGTTAGGGCGTAGAGTGAGTGAGTGAGTGAGAAAGTGGTTATATCGTTAGGGAACATGTTTGGAAGCAGTTGTGGTTTAGTTGGTTGTATATTCTGCCATCAGGCCTTGAGTTTACTCCACTCCTTCTTTCCTTGTCGGTTTTACTGCATCAGATCTATCTGAAGCATACTCGTTAAAGCCCCTTTACGAATTTTGATATTTTTCTTAGTCGATGTTTCGGAAATGGAAAATTAGGAATGTGTATGCATATTGTTGTTTTCTTTCCGGAAATTGTTGCAGCTGGGTTGAGGTTGTTATGGACGAGGGAGGAAGATGGGATTGGGGGGGGTTTATGATGGTAGTAGGAGAAAGGGGTGGAGATGGTTTGGAGTAAGAGAGAGGGATCAATGGATCGTTGTAATCATGTGGATATTGGCTTGTCTGGAATATCCGTCTGTTCCGCAGTCTTCGAACTCATGGTTGGAGCGTCTACACTTCCCCCCAACGTGCAACCGTCACCATGTCGTTTTTCTCGAAGATTCTGTAGGAGTGCGATCGAAGATGAACAGGCAACGACCATTCCACATCTAGCAGGTGGAGCACGAAGCATCGCGGGGCCATGTGATATACTGACAGGTATCTATCGTGCTTGCTCTCTATCGCAAGGCTTTCTCGCACCTTCGGTGTTCTCCACTCGATATCTTTGTCTATTATGGCCAAGGGATGCTGCTATCTATCCTGGCTTTCTGCGAGGGTTGGAATCATACGCTAGTCATTGTTGTGAGGGAAAATACCCAAGGGCTGGTTTGGCTTTTCCCGGGCCATGCATAGAAGGTTTGTCTACATGCTTATGCTTGAAATGGTGTTTGAGGCCAGTATAATCTCTGTTAGAAGGTATGAGACCATACACTACCCTTTCTGGCCATAGTAAGATAAGGTACCCAAAGGATGGTTTCCTTTCGGGGGGCCGACGACCAAAACCTTCCTCTCCATGTTGATGCTCGCAAGGTTGTTCATGGTCTGTGCCTTTGGGGGCCGCCCGCTAGAAATGTCTTTGCATATTCTTAAAGCAATTCTATATCCTAGACCCGATTGGCGGTTTTGGGGGCCGAAGGGCTAGGTGTTTCTTAACAGGATTCCTGTGTAATTTCGATTCTTGAGGACCTTGGCCGTGGCTTCGTTCTGGGAAAACTTTCCCTGCATTGACTCACTGCTATTTTGGACTTTAAACAATTCTTCCCACTGCATGCAGTCGCAGAGATGTGTTTTGAGCCGCTGACGCTGATTGGGAATCCTCCCGTGATTTCAGGAGGTTGTTCCGTCGTTCTGCGGTGAGATTGGTTTGGAACTGATTGGGACGTATTTCTAAATATTCTCCCACAATAAGCCTTTAGGCTGTTCTGAAGATTCGAAGCACCTGATGCCAGGATGGGAGAAGATGCACTATCTTGACAACTAGAAAAGCTAATCGTAAACCGCCATGGGCGTATAGGAAATTGTCAGGGCAGGGAAATGGGTAGAGTATGGTGAATGATCTGATATATCCGGTCTGCGGTCATCGTCGATGACAACAATATGCTTTGAGAACATTTCGATAGGTCTTGGAAGAGTTTCTGACATTGGTAGTGAGGCTGACAGTAAGGCTTTCTTACGAATATGTATGCCGTGCCACTGGTGATAAGCGAAAGAAGCGTGAACCGAGGTACAGAAACCGAGCAGCAGTAGAATAGTAACAACGTGGGTGAACGGACCGCAGAGGGGGGTGTGCACATTAGCAGCGGAAAGATGCCTGTGGACAACATGGACTCGAATGTGGTGCACCTTGAGTCTAAGCTTGATTCATCTTCGAAATTTTGGAGGACATGGGCGCCGTGTGCCGTAGGTTTTTGTTTTTGGGATTTGTGGATCAGACCTCCCGAATTTCACCCTGAGGCTGTTCTCAATACACCGTAGAACGATCTCTCGACACTGTATAGAAATCAAGCCGAAGCCTCTGACGTTGATTGGAGCTCTTCCATTGATTTTCCGCAAGGTGTCTTTGGACTTCTGAATTCTTTGCGCTTTTCGTCTTGAACGCATTCCCGCTTTTTCCCGTGCTTGGCTCTGATCTGAGCTCCTGAATATCTTCGCTTTGAATCTTTAGTCGAAAAGCCATGCCAATAACTGTATGGCTGCCACGATGTCTCGGGGAATTTTTGATTGGTTATTGAAAAGTGTCTTTTTGCTAGATACCCGAAGGCTTTTTTAGACCTTGTAACGTCATGGTTCGGGCCCTAGTATGGACGATGGATTGTTCCCATTTGTATGCACATGCACCCGTGACCCTCTTGATTATAGCGCGGAACGAAACATAGGTCTGAATTCTCCATTATGCACGCTCAAAATATGACATAGATGTAACATTTCTGTCTCGCCGTCTCGGGCTTTCGATGCCCATCATGCTTTGAACAACTCGCGTCTGTTTCCCTTATTCTAATCTCCTCACTTACAGACCTAGGCTGGTCAGTGGCCAGGGGCTGACTCTGTCGGATAGCCTTTTCCAAATAGCCACTTCTCCTACCCCCTTCGACTGCACTTCTCATCACCTCTGGCATACCATTTGCATCTCTCGATATCAATTACGATAGCTATTCCCTTTACTCCTTTTCCCCCCTGCTTCACATCTGTTACTATATCTCGCTTATTCACAACCCTCGAGCATCTTCCTCAACACCCCAACCAATGTCCCGTTTTCCAATGCCGCGGCTACTCGCTCTTTGTCCCCTAACTGCCGGTTTACCTGTTCTGCTGTACTGTGCGTGCCCTCTTTGATTCTGACATCTACTCTAAATCTTGGTGGAAGGGCCTGTTCAAGGCGCACACGCACACCTAACCCAATGACAGTTGCTAGCGAGCAATGCGTAATCGTAGGGGTGACAAGCACGGTGAGGGTGGTAAGATTAGTTGTGGGAGATGTGGTAAGGTGGATGTCCGGTAGGTTAACAACTGACAAAGAGCCGAGGGTCAGAGGGTGTTCAGGGTCGGCGATGGGGGCAATGAGATCTACGATGGTGGTTAGATGGATGTGTCGAAGACAGAACAAGCTTCAAGTGGATAGGTGGAGAAGCAATTACGACATGCAGTTTAGAGCTCATGTTTCAAGTAAGAAAATGAGGAGGCAATACCATAAATCTCTTGCTCATCAATGGGATCGACCGAGTCATCTTCGGAATCCGAATTGTCTGGATCGGATGTAGCTGGCGAGAATGGATCTGGAAGGTACGCAGACGCAGGTACGGTGCTTGCAAACAGACCCAGTGGAGACTTGCTGGAAGTCTGAGATGAAAGTTGCCTTCGACGGCTTGGGAGGTCAGAAGCGTTCCGAATGGTGGGGTTAGCGTTAAGGATTTCAGACATCGTCTTGTGAGACTTTCGTAAGACAGATATGGAAATCAAGAAGGTCTTGGATGTGGTTATACGCGCGCGAGTAATGCGGTGTTGCTGGCGAAGAGAAGATGCTAAATTTGGAAAATGCTCGCTAATCGATAGGCAGATGCCGACATCATCTTTTCGGCTTCGTAAGGCTTCCCCGGCTCCCTAACACTCTTCCTCGGTTCGGACCATTATATTAATTAATACATATGCATGTTGTTACACCAACAGCCATTGTAATTTACCATATGCATCCCATATGCATCCCATATGCATGCAGCCTGTCAAGCCTCGAACGAGTTGGTGTGAGTTTGGTACATATGACTTGGTGGGTGGACCAACTGAGATTACCTGATCTGCCTGAGTTGCCCACTGCCTCCCTAGCAAATCACAGAAACATGGTGCACGGTATTGTACATATATGTGGGCGGAGCCTCGTTGGAAGGCTGCCCCCAATGCCCCCCACGCCGGTACCTGGAGCTAATCCACAATGTACTGTGTAGGTAGATAAGATCGAAGGACCTCTTGATGAACCGATTTAGACCTCAGACACTGTGCTTGAGCTTTCCGTTCCACAAACGCTACGGAGGGTACACAGAGACAGTGAACGATGTTTGGTTCTGCTGATATGCCTTGCCTCCAGATCTACATCGGATTGAAGCATCCAACGGGCAGATGCAGCGACCTGCGATAGCAATGAAATGACAATGGCTACGGTAAATCAATAACGAGAACTGTATATCTTTCATCATGGCGAGAGTACCTAAGCGTGCTAAGGTACTTGATCCTAGTACTACACACATACAGTACATGCAGAAGTCCCTGGGCCATGCACATGGTCGGTGGCGTATGGGCTTAAGCGATCTCCCTTTCTTCTGTTCTCCAGATGATTGCGTTTCTAGAACTACAATGACCCTTGTTTCTCGAACCTATCCAGGTCTGAATCGACAGATGCCGTTCCGCTGGGGATAATAGGTGTGGCACGCCTACCTTAGGGCTCTCCCATTGTGGTTTCTCATTGGTTATGTAGACTTGGGATCCGTCTATTCTTATCCTCGGCATCACCTGTCAAAGACAGAATCCTACATTCTGCTCCGTATACCAGAGCGCATCAGGAGCCTCCAAGATACGGGCGTAGTCTATTAGACGAGACCAGGCACGCCAGGATGATCTGTCTGGGGACCGAGGCGGTATGTACCACTGAGAATGCTTTGTTATCAATCATTCAATGAGACAATTGCCACAATATAATTGCTTTACTGGGAGCAGGTCTGTACCAACCGACATGACTGGTTATATTTATTACAACCCTTTTACCTAGGTATGTGATTACCGTAGGGCATTCTTTGGCTGCAGAACATTGCGACGGCAAGACTAAGGTAGGTAGGTAAGAGGTGGATGATCCACCAGGGATAACAATAAGGTACGGAACAGTCCAGGGGATTTCCTGGTGTCTTGATTTCTTACTAGGCTTTTGGCGGTTGATTGATACAATACAAAGGACATTACGGAAGTACCTTGCTGTGTTCCCGTCACGGCTTGCATCCTGCCCAGGCAGACTTGGTTGGGTGTCAGCCAAGAACTGCTACGGACATGGATTGTTTCTTACTCCACCTCAGCGTTCCTTGTCTGGCCCACACAACGCTGATGTGACCGTTACGGGTCCATATTGGTAGTAGCGACAGCAGATGTATGAGCTGATCATCAGCCATCGGTCAGCCTGTCAAGGGAACAATGGATACCTGAGCAGACAGGTCTCTCCTTTGTGGTAGTGCCTGTGTGTGATTTACTTGCACTGCCTGCCCAATACATTAAAGCATCAATCAACGTGTACAATAATAAATATTGTTATGTTCTATGATTTAGTTGAAACACTCTCGCAACAACCTCCTTTACCGAACAGCCGTATAGTACACCTGGAGTAGTAGTGGCCTGGATATAGCGGTCAGTCAATTCGAACAGCTTCGATAACAGAACTGCTACACTACTACGACATACCCCGCGCCCGTGCAAACATTAAGTACCAAGAGCGCATTCCCATCATCGCCCACATCCTCGGTGAGCCCGGACTTTCTTCATTGCGTATTGTATGCCCATATCATTTGGTGATATCCTCTTGCGACAAGTGCTGGAGAGAGTTAAGTTACTTGACTCTCGAAGAGCTTGAAACCCCCCAACCGGCTTCCCCGGCTGCTGCATTCCGGCACATATCACAACCTTCAACAAGCCACCGCCCAACTGCATACCTACGCGCACCACCAACTTCACTCCCTGGACTCTTGATTGACTCGCCGGACCCCACCGTTACAATTCAAGAGATAAGATAGCGACAATATCGTATGCCAAAAGAGAAAGGGATATATATACGCGGGTCTTTAACTGCCTTACCCGGACTCCTTCCAAAAGAGGATTTCATCCGGATCCTGTACCTTACATTGGTCCTGGGAACCAAGCTGCTTAAATTTATCCGTATCATTCATCGTCATATGCATGTTCGTATATCAACGTCTGATTTGTCTCACTCCTTCGATAACCCTCTAACACGACATAGTATTCTCGATCCTTCAACATATACGCGAGAGACAGGCCTCATCTAGCTGCCCTCAGGAACGGTCAATAAGCTTCAGCTTTCTCCTCAAATATTAGGCATCCCTGTCCTACTTTTCAAACCATAAAGAGCTTCCATACAAGCCTCTCCTAGCCATACGATAGCTTCGACGAACCTCATCTTATTCAAGCTCGATCTCTCCTCCGTTTCTGTCTTGGGCATCTGTCCAGTTAGGCAGTACGCGAGCGTCGATATCAATATATCTCTACAGTCCATGTTTCCAGTACATGCCAGTACCTTCTCGGCGGAAAGACTTAAGTCCGTGTGTGAAATCAGAAGCGCAACAGCTTGTGGATGAACAGTAGCCCCGGAAGCCGGGCTCTGCTGCCACGCACAGCAAATATGCAAACATTCTCCTTCGCGCCTCCCAATCTGGGGCTTGGTGACAACAAGAAAAGTATGTTGTTTTCATGAGATTATAGCTATCTGGTGTGGCATTGCATGCTAACAGATACCTAGACTATGTCTTCGTTGACGAACACAATCGTCATAAAAGACTCAAAGGTACGTGCGCCAGAAGAAATATGCAGAGTGCCCTTATGCTAATATCCGCTGTAGTTATGAGAGCTTGCGAAGGCTGCAGAAGAAGGAAAATCAAATGCGACGCTGCTACGACCAATGCATGGCCTTGTGCGGCATGTGTACGACTCAAGCTGCACTGCGTACCTCCTACGGTGAATTATGACCGTACCCACTCGGGGAGTGGCCATATTTCTGGACTCGAACGTGTGCTGGATTTCGATAACTCAAGTGGGAGCGGTGAGGATGACTATGGTCAGCATGTGAACGCACCCCAAGTATATGAATTAGGAAACCCTCAAGGGCAGATGCATGTACCCCAAACACCATACAACGATGCCCTTGGAGTTTTCCACACTCCACCATATTCCGACAGAGCTATTAGCCAGCACGAATTCAGTACTTACGAGGAGGTACCACCAATGCCTGCACATTTTACGGATCACACTGCCTTTCAGACATCCACAGCTCCCTCAATGGCTCCTACTGGCGGTGTCGCTATCTGGCCCGATGAGCAGCAACCCGTAGTTGAGCTCAGTGATGTTATGGGAGAGCTTAAGATCAACGAGAATGGTATAGGTACGTGACAAGACTCGTGACAGGATCTGCTTGTGCATGACTGACTCTGTTAGCTCCGTACATCTCACAGCAAAAGAAAAGTCTTGCCGAGGCGCCTGCACTGGAAGAGTTTGAAGTGAAGCTACCTTCTACTATCACGGGCTCCGGTTCCACCGTCAGAATTCCACCGGAGCTCATGCCCTCAGAAGAGCAATGTATGGAATGGTTTGACATATTCTTCACGCATATACATCCCTATGTACCGGTTATCAGCAAGCCATATTTTTATCAGCAGTGGCGCACGAATCGGCGATCAATCTCACCTCTGATCTTGGAAGCGATTTTTGCTTGTGCAGGAAGAATGTCTGACGATCCTGCACAAGGTGCACAGTGGTTAGCCTTGGCTTCAAGTAAGCACGGAGACAAGAAGCCAGGCCCAAAAACTCACTAACAAGCAATACAGAGCACGAAGACTGCTTCATGGATGTTCCAAGGCTGAGTACTATCCAAGCGCTGTTGTTACTTTTGAAAGCGCGAGAGTCAGCCCCAAAACGAGGGTATTACTATAGGTCTTGGATGACCGTTAAAACCCTCGTTACGATGGCGAAAGACCTCGAGCTTCACCAACACTACAGCGAGCATCAGCAGGGTCGTGACTGTGGATCAGATCCTACGGAGTGTTTGATCAAGACACGGATTTGGCAAAACATCTTTGTTTGCGAGATGATGATTGGTGGTCCACAAGGTAACATTCCGGTGACTTTCTTATTGAAGCTTCAAGACTTCTGACTTCACATAGGCCGCACGGATATGGATGTTGATCCCGAGACTGTCGACTTCAGCATTGAACGGCCATCACCCAGTATTGATGCATCCGACTACCAAGTGTCTAGGCAATTCACGTATCTCGTGCGAAATTTAAAGAATGTACGAAACATGAGCGACTTAGTCACGAAGATCAAGAAACAGAAAGACTGGGCGTCAGACCCAACCTTCATCAACCTGAACCCGGCTGTTATGAAATGGCTCGATGATCTTCCAAGCGATCTTCGAGTCACCTTCCCTGAGGGTGACGCACCTCCTTGGCTCCCAAATCATTTCGTCGGGAACATGCACGCATACTACCATCTCAACATCATTATGCTTCATCGACCACAACTGATGTCTTCTAACTCATTCTCCACCGGCGGTAACTGGAAGAAACACATGACTCTCTGCTATAATTCCGCCAAGGCTATGTGCAGATTACAAGCAGCTGTCCTGCAAACATTTGGACTATCGGGGCTGTTGTGCATGCAGCGCGGCATCAATTTCGTAATCTACTCTATCCTAACTTGCACAATGATCCACCTTGTAAGTCATTTTATTTCATTGAAGACTCTTAGGTCCACTCTAATCAAATTCAGGTTGCTATCACCTCACCAGACCCGGACTTTAACAGCGATGCAAGAGAATACTTTACCCGACACATGCGCATTCTCGAAAAATGCACTTCTGCATGGCCGATGCCAGAGATGCAAACGCAGATCGATGCTCTGCGAGAAGCTTTTTCCGCTGATACAACCAAGGCGTTTGAATTAAAAGGTAGTTTCCCATATGGGAGCCCTGGTTCAGCATTGAGGACGAGTCCTCCCCTCGACATTAAATACCAACATCAAACTCTCAGCTGCGAACCATCTCGCGAGCAGACTCATCAGATTCAGTACAATGCGCGGCCTTTGACGCCCCCAATGACGGCAGGCCTCGATGGTTGTAAAGACAGACCGCTAGCGATGATGGCCAACGGGCAACAACAGCCAATGAGGATGGCCTCCAGTTCAATTGGAAACGATCAACTGCAGTGGAACCCTACCAGGATCTTTGAGTATGGGCCTGAAAAGAAACCTAAGGTAACGCCAGAGACTGACAAGACTAACAGTCAATGGAACACCGCATTCGGTAATACAAGTACTATCACGACATCAACGACGACTCCGATGCCTGAGCCGTCGCCACCGCTGTATTCCGCACAACCAATATTATCGCAAGACCTACCTCATTTGCAAGATGCAATGCAGCAAAACTCATACTCGTTATCAACTAGTATGGCGCCGTTATCACAACTCCCGCCTCAATCGATGTCAACACGCCGTACACCATCGTACTCAAGTGCTGGGCCAAACTTTGTAACGCCCGGCATGTGGCGAGACACTGTTGCGAGTACTTATGATCCTGCTGGATTGAAACGACGATGGGATATGGAAACTTCTTTTATCATTGATCCTATGCAAAACAAGCGTTTAAGATGAAAGCGAGTCATTCAAAAGTTCTAATGGTGTCCAAGACCGTCATGAATGATACGAGAAGAGGAATAATGAAGTGGTGGATGTATCACTAATTGGGTTCCTGGCGTTTGATAGTGTTTGAGGTTAAGCCTTCACTATAGTGTGGAGGTTTTGATTAAGAAGCAATATGTATACTATTTACCACGCTGCATATTTGTCCTATTTCTTATCTTTTATGTCGCTTCTCATCCAGAGTATCACCGGCCTCAACGTTTAGTGAGATTCAGAGCTGATTTATGCACTTGGAAAGAACACATTATCGTCATTGATAGCAATCTGAATCGAGACAGAAAGTGGGAATGAAAGATTCATGAGCTTGGCTAGCAATTCTTCTGAATAGTTCAGTTATCTTTGCCGGCACCAGGAAAAAGCACAAATGGGCAGCGATACGAATAATACAGAATAGCGAACAGGCATTCCCAGATCGAGTCTTCCGCTGGGCTGAACTCTGATGATATCTCAACTAGCCCAGAGGAGGTCAAGTCCTGTAGGTATGCCAAAGGCTACCTTTGATCAACCACTTGAGACTCCCACTACTCAAATGGTATTTTCTCCTGCCAGAAGGGTTTTCTGCTCATCTGCCAGCTCCAGTCCCGGTGACATGGGTTTCCACCTCCTAGACTGCGAATGTCACCATCACCTATCCCTGTCCCCACCAATACGCTCCAGTGCCTGTTGAAAACCCGCTCGTTAGCACATTATGCCAGTAACCCAGCGCTGTCGCCGTAAGCGCAAGAAAACCTCTACGTACCTCCAGCATAACCACTGAGTTCCCTCGAATGACCTTCACACCATTTATTAGTTTTTCTCCGACACGGTCGCTATATCTGAAGACGGTCTCGTACCACCATCCCAATCCTCACTTTCTCCCCTCCCGCTTTCTCCTCGACTGCGTCGTCTAGCACGATGTTCAGGAACACCTGGTCGCTTAATATCAGCATACCACCCACAGGAGAGTTAATGTCCATCCAGGCACAGCAATGGGACGGAATCCACACACATCGTATCCTCGTAGAACGCCGATGACTTTTCGACTGCCGTTTAGTTGCACGAAGAGTCGCTTGTCGAGATACTAGTGGGTAACAGTTAGCAGGCGGGCAATCGAGGGGATGATATTGTCTATAGGTTGGAATACCTTTTTCAGCTCGGGTTGAGCTTGAGGCATGTTGAGGTTTGTCGTGGAGGCCCGTCTGGGTTCCTATTGATGGAGGTTTGTGTGAGTAAGGATATGCGGAGCGCGCTAGTGCGGCTCTTCGTATTTATCTATGCCGCCAACACGATAAAAGCTACATGTGCCTACCTTAGTCTAGCAGTGGAACAAGTCGGCAACCTGCAGGGCCCAGTGTATTGATGAAACGCGTATCGATCATTTTACTTCGTTGAGTAACCTCTCTAACGGCAGTATGCGATCTTCTTTCGCCGCAAGGCGCAAACCTCGACGAGTAGGACAGGATGACGAAGATGATGGCGGTGGGGACGTTCAAATGCAAGTGGCACCAAACGACGAGCAAGGTGTGTCTCAATCCGTCGCTCTATAATGCGTTATTCTAATCTATATGGCCTCAGACAACTGACCGCTTGCCTAGACCGCCCCAGGAGTATGATTCGCGCATCCAAAGGATCGACCAAACCAAGGAAGAGCTCCTCACTTCGATCATCTTTTGGACCAGGGGGAACGTCCATGCTTGATGACGACGATGATGCACCCGCTGTAGTCTTTACCCCCAAGAAATCGAATCTCAGCAGACAAGCCGTTGAGAAGAACGCTCTCCGGAAGTCCTTGGCGCCTTCGCTCTCATCAGAGCATCTCCCTTTCCGCCAGACGGAGGAGCGACCTAGCTACAGCAAGAATTACCTAGACGAACTCAAGACATCGACTCCGTCAACTCCAAAGGACCTGAAATCACTCTCCGATGTCGAGGATGGACAGAGCAAAGCACTTGATCTAGCCGCGAAGTTCGGGTCAGACCCAGAACTGCAACAAGATTCTGCTATTCCTACGGATGCAGAGATTCGAGAGAAGAAAGAACGGCGAGCGCGTCTAGCTAAAGAGGAAGAGTATATCAACCTAAGTGATGACGACGAGAGCAACGAAATCTCCCTCCTCCCTCAAAAGCAAAAACCCGAGACCCGCCTCGTCCGGGACGATGAAGACATTGCTGAAGGCTTCGACGAGTTTGTCGATGATGGGCGTGTAGCACTGGGGAAGAAAGCAGAGCGGGAGCAGAAAAGAAGACAGGAGGCTCAGATGCGAGAGCTCATCAACGAAGCAGAAGGATCTTCGGATGAGGATACCGATGATTCCGAAGCCGAGCGCAAAGCTGCTTACGAAGCCGCGCAGACACGAGCTGGCATGGACGGACTACGTAAGGAAGACCCCTACGCTCGACCCCGGCGTCCAAAAACCCCACCGAAGATAACCCCACTGCCAACTTTAACGGCATGTCTGGAGCGCCTACAGGCCAATTTAGCGAGTATGCAGTACACGAAGATGCAGAAGATCAAGCGTATGGAGGAGCTGCAACGTGAGAAGGCAGATATTGCGGTTCGAGAAGAAGAGATACAGAGGCTGCTGAAAGAGGCAGGAGAGAACTACGAAAAGCTGAGGGCTGAGGCCGGACTTGCCGAGGGTGAACACCGGAACGGGCAGAGGATGATTGGGGATGGGACAAGTACGCCCGGCAGAGGGCTAGAGAGTCTGGGAAATACACCGATTGCGTCGGAAGGGATGAGTCCTTGATACGCTTGGTCAAGGTGTCTTCTCCACCGGGAGTTCAAGAGCAAATGCCCGCTGTTTAAAGGATGAGGCTACGAAAACACTTCAGCAAGCCCCCTTCCACTCGATCCGGCCTGTTCACCACGACGGACTGTGGTCATACAAGCAAGCTTTACAGTGGCAAGGGCCAAGTTCTACACCACCGAGCCTCATTACTACCGCAGACCACGGCTCGGGGCTTTTCTACAAGCAAAGGATCTTCTCTCCACCACCGCACATGCACAGCAAGCCGACTGCAGCCCCATCCGCCAAAGACACAACGAAGATTTCTTCAAGGACGTGAGAACAGTAACACATCCACGGATACATCCAGCCTCGATATGCCGCCTACGATATTCTGCAACATGCTTCCGGTTATTCGACTGTTGGGCTACCTCTACAAACCCCCTCACTATCTATAAAGTAACCACACCAAACCCCCGTCTAAACCAACCACTCCATCCAAACATCTCCCCACTTCCTCCATCCCTAAACCATCTATACATAACCACACCCTAGCTATCCCGATTATCCTGAGCAACGTATCAAACGTGATAGGCAAGATGTGTATGTGAATATGCTGGACTGGTGTCATACGGTTGAGCAGAATAGGGCAGTATACCTGGGGGAGGGATGGACGCGGGGGAAGTGTGGGATTTTTGGGCGGGGTGTTGGTAGTTGGAGCGTATGGCTAGTGAGGATTAGGTCGGACGGGAGGTTCGGGATGGGGTTTTGGGAGGAATGGGGGTTATGGGAGGGGAGGGTGTTCGAAGGCAAGGATGGGGAGAATAAACACTTTCTCTAACCCTACAGGTGACGGTGCTCAGGCCCCTAAACCAGATATGCAGCTGTGCCTACACCAACCAATCTGCACTGCAATTTTTGCGTGTGGAGCTAGACGATAAAAAACCCGTCTCTCAGCATCTCCTTTTTGTTATAGATAGTTGTCACCACGTATGTGGCTGGCTCTGTGACCTTCAGAGCTCTCTGTTTCAATTGCCTTGGACGATGCGGTAGTAGTCTTTCAAGCCCTGGTTGGTAGTGAGTGATACCTATGAATTCTTGGATTGGTGGTTTTTGATCGTAGCGATGATGGCTGTGATGGAACGGAATGCTGCTGTGAGATCCGGAAGATCCGTTGATTGATTGTGAAGCTCCTCTGGCGTACAGTATTTGTAGATCAGTGTTGTGGATGTGTGTGTGTGGGGGGGGTCTTCCAGAGAGAAGTGGTTTTGCTTTCTTTTCTCGAGCGTTCGGGTTGGTGAAACGGATCTTCCGAGGGGGATCAATCGGTCATTGGTGGTGGTGGTGCCTCATGGGCGTGTTTCAAGAGGCTGATGGCTCTTGTCCGTATCAAGTTGTTCTCTCTCACTTTGACTTGAACTGATGAGTTTGCAGACTGGATGGGTTCATGACTTGTGCGAAGGTTTCTTCAAATCAGAGGGTATGGAATGATGGATACACCTTAAATAAATCCTGCACTTAGCCATGAGGTGATACTAGTCCGTAGCACCACCTAGAGGTGGAGCTTCTGCTGGAGCTGATCTCGTAGGTCGTCTTTCGGTTGTGAGAGTGCTCGTCAGTGACATTGCCACGTATTCAACCGTCCAGTGAAAGACGGGTTATCTCGAAAAACACCTTCAGGTATTCTCGAAACCAAAAACGGTCACAAATAATTCCCCCTCGCAAACCTATCCCCGAAATCCTTCGCCCGGCTCAACATCTCCCTCTTCTGCGCATGCCCAATCTTCATCCCCAACCCCACATCCTTCTCCTTATCAAACGCCCGCGCGCTCGGATCATCTTCCTTTTCTTTCGGCCCAGCATTTTTGTGCTCGGCGTACAGACTCGTATTCCGGTTCTTCTCATTATACTCCCGAATCCGCCTCTCCGTCTCCCTAGCCTCCGCTCCTGCGCCTTTCTGCCTATCATCATCCGACGGCCCCAGCTGCGCCGGCTTTTTCACCCCCATCACCTCATCCTCCAGCCTCTGACGTTTTTGCTCCGGCGTCTCGGTCCAGAGGGCATTGTCCCCGCTGCCGCCTTTTGGAGCAGGGGCTTTGGAGCCTTTACCCGTATTGAATTTGCGGTTACGCAGTTTAGTTGGGTCGACGCGCGCTGTCCAGTCGTCTTGTTTGGGCGGCACCAACATCCATTCTTCGCGTTGGGGCTTCTTGGATGCTGCAAGGGCGGCGGCGGCGGCTTCAGAGGCGAGGGCGTCACGGCGGCGGGATTCGGCTGTTGGGGAGGTTTGGCCGGGTGGGGGGAGGGAAGGGCCAAAGGCGCCGTCGTCCTCGTCGCTGCTGCTGGCAGATTGGGAGTCTGGCGTAGTGGATGGAAGTTCCGATAGAGGAGCTGGTGGAAGGGTAGGGCCTAGTACTCGTCGGCGTTTGGAGCCACATTCGTTGCTTGAGGAGGATGAGCTGCGTGCGCGAGTAGGTGAGGTGGGTGCGGGGCCTGGTGTCTCCTCCTCCTCCTCCTCCTCCTCCTCTTCTTCTTGCTGCCGCTTGCGCTTGGCGAGGAGATGGGGTGGGAGTTCTGGGCCTACGGTGGACATGATGTTAATATATCAAGAGCAATTTGCCAAGTGTGGTGCTTTACTGATGTCCTGCACAAAACCGCAGAGTCTCCGGCAAGTCCCGTCGTCTCGCATGCCGCGCCTAGCCCTAAGCTACAAGGCAGTGAATAGGTACTCTTGCAACGGATCGATCTAAGTACTCTGGAGTCTCACCTGCATATAAAGCGCCTTTGTTCACATTATCCGAACTCCTGCATTGCTCATTGAGACTTCTATGGAACCAGGAACCCAGGTGATACTGCTACAGAAGCTCCAATGCTAGGTATTGAAAAGAGATGTGGGCTTGCAGACGGCTCCGATGAGCAGTGTACAAGAGGAGGCCAACAGTGGTCATGTACAGTTGACCGACGATGAGAAAAGTGAGGAGGAGAAAACCAATACGAATATTGAGCAGGATAATGACGAGATAGCGTCTTTCGGAACGCTCGAAGAGCCTGGCGACCATGAACATGAAGGGGAGAGCCTGACACCCAATGGCGCTTTTTTACTAGACCCTGGTAGCCAGATCCTAGAGACTCGAGGGGAAGAATCTGAAAACTCTGACCTGCCTTCCCACCGGGCTCTTGAGAGGCCATCAAGTGCTGATGGATCTCTTTCAATCCCGGACGATACACCGTCTATACAGGTACACCCACGGCATCAGACTTTATACATCACATTACTCACCTCTCTAGGGTTCTTTAGCGTCCTCTCCAAGTCGAAGCGCACGTCTATCGAGCTATGGCCGAAGTCCTACGCCCTCTTTGCGCCCATTCGATAGACGTTTTCAAGCGCAACTATCCCCATCTCCATTAAACTCCCCTCGAGCTTCGTCGCCTGCCTTTCTCAATATACACTCTCGTCAGTCTTCTACGGCCAGCCGCCCTATTCAAGGTATATCCAATACGGACTCTCCTCAAGCGCCCTGGGAGATTGTGAGATGGACAAAGCTGAGGAAGATCAGTGGGCAGGCATTCTCAGAAATCGGGAGGCGGAACTTTGGCCGACCTACGTGCATTGCAGTTGCGGCATTGATTTCTTTGGGTACCTCAAAGGGCATTATACTAGTGTTCGATTACAGTCAAAATCTGAAATCGATTGTTGGACCAGGAACAAAAGGTAGGGTGCGGTTCTCTGGTTTAAAACACAAACGTCGCTGATTCTACCTTTCAGCCGTCGAATCTGGAGCTGTCACATCTATCAGTATCTCGGCCGATTATTCGACCATTGCAGGCGGACATGCTTCCGGCAGCATTTTTACATGGGACGTATCGAGGCCCGCAAAACCCTTTTTGCATGTTCCGCCCGTGGATAGACGGCGAACTGCAAACGTTGATGGCCATGCTCCAGAGGCTGCAATCTTGCATATTGGGTTTCTCGGAACAAGGCATACAGCATTAGTCTCTGCGGACGATAAGGGAATGGCCTTTTCTCATCTCGCTACTAGGGGTATGGGCGTTGTTGCGCGGGCCGTACGAACCACACGAATACTTGGACGATACCCCGATAACAACATAGCTACTGCTCGACATAGAAAACCTAGTAGTGTGTTAGCTTTCTCACCATTACCGCTGGGGAACGCCGAGCATGCCGCTGATACAATGGGACTAGTGGCCATGCTCACCCCGTATCTGCTCGTAATTGTCTCAACAACTCCGGTAGCACAGACTCAGTACAAGACACCCAGGTCCAAGGACCTGGCTGCTCATGGGACAATGAGCGCTGCTCTAGCTTGGTTCCCAAGTATCAAGCTTAAGGCCAATCCAACTACTGCGGAGGCGTCATCGAGAGCCAAACTCGTTTATTGCTGGTCAAATATACTTACTGTACTGGAAGTGGTTGAGGTAGAGCCGTTAGAATCCAGTGCCCAGGCAGAACCACCTAGTCTTCAATTCCGGCCGCGAAGTAGGTGGAAAGCTGAAGAAGCAATCGTTGGTATACAGTGGCTCAGTCGTTCTGTGCTGGCAGTTCTCACAGTTACCCAACAGCTGATCATACTAGAAGATTATTCCCTTCAGGTGACTGATTCATCCGACCTCATCCAGAAACATATATACCACATAGATCTGTTCTCACAGCAGCTCAGTCAGCTCGTCGATCAACTGGACGAAGAAGATGCTTCGATGCATGGAGTTGTTGCTGATGCGTTTTACATGAGCTTCCGAGCTTACAAAGGGCGGCTGTTCTTATTGGGGTATAACGAGGTTTCTATAGGCACTTTGTCTAATTGGGCTGATCGTTTGCTTGCATTGATGGAAGAGGGAAATTTCATTGGAGCAATCCAGCTTGCAACGTCGTACTACAAAGGCGAAGGTGACAAAGTAACGGTCGCGCTGCCAGAGGATGACACATCGAGACATAAGGTCGTGCAAGAAAAGCTGTCAGAAATGATGTCCGCGTCACTCAAATACGCTTTTGGCAAGAACAAGGAAGCTAAAACAGGACGCATCGAGCAGGTTCAGCTTGAGGAGCTCGCCAATGCATGTATCGCAGCATGCATTAGCATGGATGATATGGACTTCTTGTTTGAAGACGCTTACGCATGGTACCAAGATGGCAATATCGAAGGGATCTTTTTGGAGACCCTCGAATCATACATCTTAGATCGTGAGATTGAGGTGATGCCTCCTTCCGTCATCAAAGATTTGGTAGCCCATTACACCGGCAAAGGACTCGAAAAGCGTCTTGAGTTGATGATCTGCCAACTAGACCCACGGATGATGGATATTGATCAAATAACAAACCTTTGCAAAAGAAACAACCTCTACGACGCTCTTTTTTATGTCTGGAACCAGGCTCTGGACGACTATACTAGCCTTTTGATAGACCTTTTAGACCTTGCTGAACAGCCAAAAGATGTTGAAGCAGAAATGGATCCACTGTCGAGAGGACTACAATTAGCCAGTGCTTCCAAAATCTTCCCCTATCTGTCTTACGTGCTTACTAGCCGGATTTACCCAACCGGAAAAGAAATGTCAAAGGAGAGAGCGACCATGCCCAAGGCCGATATTTATCACTTCCTTTTCTCAGGCCGCGGTGATGGACGTCCTAACTATGGAAGTTCCACAGCGCGTGATGGCGTAGAGCCTTCGTTCCCAAACCTCCGAAGAATCCTCCATTTCGATGCACCAAGTTTCCTCAGCATGCTCAACGAAGCGTTCGAGGACAGTTTCTTGAACGGATCACATAGTCAGACCACCAACGATCCAGCTCAGCGTTTGACCGAAGGCCAGACCTTTGGCCTGTCAGTCAGTCGGCAAAGGATTGTTAGTATCCTTATTGAAGTCATGACGCCTCCAACGTATGGACCAGAAGATACTGTCTACCTGAACATGTTCATTGCTCGTAATCTGCCCAAATTCCCACAATTCATCCTTCTTCCCGGTCATGTCCTTCATCGTGTACTCATTGGCTTATGTCAATTTCCTAGTGAGGATATTGCCGAGGACTGCCAGCTCAGTGTCGAGTATCTTCTGTCAATGTACCAACCTCCGGATCTACCACTATTAATACCGTTGCTCTGGGAAGCGCGGTTTTATCGTGTGCTGAAGTCTATTTACAAGGCAGACAAGCAATACGCAAAGCTTCTACAAACATGTTTCGAGGATCACGAAAACCAAGATGCAGTATTTGATTGCATTGGCGATTGTCTAAGGCCTAGGTCTGGGCTGGATGAGAGACAAATCCGCGAGGTTTGGGCGGTCATCGCTGATCATGCTCAAGAGCTTGTGGCAGCGGACGTTTGTAAAGCGGCATCCACTATAGAAGATTATGTCCCGGATCTGCACGGGGCGATGCTGCAAGTACTCGAAGGGGACGAAGCTGGCCAATTCCATTACCTACAAACTATCCTTGAGCCGCCAAAGCAGAGCACCGAGGAAACCTCAAAGCCTCCCCGACATGCCAGCAACCGTAGTTTCATCGAGCAATACGTGCGACTTCTTTGTAGCTACGATCGACATCATGTAAGCGACTATATCGAGCAGCTCAAGACTGGAGATCTCCGACTGGACGAGGTTCTCCCTGCATTAGAACAAAGCGGTGTAATCGACGCAGCAGTGGTCCTGATGGCCAGAGAAGGCAGAGTTCGAGAGGCTATTCGTCGACTCACTGAACACCTCAGTACGCTGGAAGCCGCACTACTTGGTCTCCTGGATGGTGTCTCGGATGGTCCTGACCTTGGCAGCACTGTGGAAGCGGTCCACGACTTGATCGCATCGGTGCAGAAATACGTTCGAGTTGGAGTATGGTTATGTAGGGGTCAGTCAAGATCTGCTCAGCAAAGCAAAGCCCAAATCCAGCACACCAAGCGAGGAAAGTCCGTTGATGATGACCTCTCAGCAGACGAGGACCTGTGGTTGGATCTTATTGGGGCTGTGGTGGGTGTGACGAAAAATGTCAGCGAGGTACTCGAAAACGGATCCGACACAGAAGCCGACGGAAGAGGCCAGTTGCCGCGACATCCTCGCTCGACTTTACTTGAATCGTCAAAGTTGATTACAGACCTCCGCACGGCTGTGCAGGAAACCTTCACGGCGCTGCTAGCAACGACTAGTGCTCCCCTCACACATGATGCACGTCGAACAGACGTGTCTTTCTTACGGATATTTCGGGCGTTCCTCAGTCGGGCGTCGCTGTCTTCGCCATCATTATCAAACCTTCGCGCTGTCCTCGGGGCCATCTTCTCAGCTTACTCGTATGAGGAATCGTTACTGGCGCTAGCTAATCGGCTACTAGACAAAGATTTGTTCGTGCATGTGGCAGAGGCCGATGGATTACGGAGAAGAGGATGGAGGCCGTTGGGCCAACTGTGTGAAGGCTGCGGGCGGAGAGTGTGGGGTCCCGGCGCTGGTGCCTATATCTGGGACGCTTGGCAGCAAAGGAACGAGGCCGACGAAACGAGGGCACATGGAAAACAATCAGGAGCTACGGCACAGGAGCGACGAACAGGAACAGTGGGCCATAATGGCAAAGGCAAAGCAGTGATGGGAGACGGTCGCGACGAGTTGGAAGCAACAGCGGCGCGGAAAGTAATTTCGGAGTTGAAGCCGCCACAGAGCAGACGGGGGGAGATGGCAACCAGCAAAGCTTCTCCTGGCGACCGGGCGGAGATGTTGGTGGAGGAAGACATGGGCGCGTTGGTCATTTTCACATGCAGGCACCTCTTCCACCGGGCATGCTTGCACCAGATGCAGGAAACAGTGAAAGGGGAGTCGGAGCCTGATCCCGGGGGCAGGCACTTGGACTGCCCGCTGTGCCCCGATGAAGCATGAGTATCCAACAAGAAGATTTCCGAATCAAGAATTGCTCGATGGTTTCGCCCCTACGTGAAGAAACTCTGCCTGAACCATGCGACTTCTGGCTTCGTCGTCCAAGTACGTCGTCGGTAATGTTTTCCTGCCTCTTCCTTACTGTACTACTGTATACTTTCCCGTTGCAGGATGCGGCAAGTCTTGAAGTCGTAGTGGATACGACGGTGGGATGGAAGACGAACATGATACATCAGAGGTGGTGGTTGAGACATGGTTGTACTGTACTAGACTACTAATTAGAACTTTTAGAACTAGTACGGTCCTGTGCATCCTTCAATCTCTGCATCATCATCATCATCATTATTCATCATTCATCAGCGATCAAACACCCGACTGCCGCGGTATCAGGACTGACCCCACCTTGAGGTAAAGTCGAGATGCCCTGGTTCTGCTGGGCCCGAAAGGTATTAGCGCTGTTTTTACCGCCATACGGAAGATAAGGTTAGGGTACTCTCTACCTTACTTACTGCAGGCGTCTAAAGTCCAATCAACAACATGGTAAAATCCGGTCGGTCAGTGGTACAGTATGTGTACCTTCGTACCACCAATTCCAACTTGAAGAACAGTAAAGAAGTTCAAGATCCTCGATCCTACGCACGTCTCCCTTATCATTTGAACTCCAACATTGTTGATCAACCTCTAACATGATCAAGTCGGCTACTTTACCTTACCTTCGCTCTTGTACCGTGCACTGGCCGACCACTGGATCTCGGCACATGTTCGCAATCAGTTAGCTCTCCCGCCGCGTCTCATACTTTGCTTCAATCGGCTAGAGTACGTCCGTATGTAGAAGAAGTGTGAGTGCCAGGATGATGGTTGGGTCGCGCATGAAACGACAACCCACTGATGCTCCTTCTTCTTCCAACCAAAGTGATTCCCCCCCCGGATCTGGATCTACAACACGCAAGTACCTAGATACAACCTAATCAAACGCCGGTGAGTGGCCAAGGCCCCCCACGTAAGCCAATGTTCTTTAATTTCTCTCAAACATCCTTCCTTGCCGTCATGCCTGGTCAGAGCCTCTCGAGCCCTGGCGGTCTCCCGAACCCCATGGTACCGCGAACCAGGCCCGGTCGACAGCACCCATGCATCCTGGATGTGACTTGAGCAACTTGAAGTTGAGGTGCTTGCTTGTAGAACCACGGACGAATCACACCCCCCGTGGCAGACGGAACTGGTCTCTTCATCACCAGGGTGGGCGGGATGACCTGGCCTGGCCTGACCTGGCCTGACCTGAATCAGTTCTCCTCCTTTCCCATGCTGTCGCTGAGCGCCTGCTTTGGTTTCAATGTTTTTTATAATACGAGGGCGTCTCCCACTCCATCTCTTCTAGTGTCTGTTCAACCTCTTCTCGGTCTTTCCACTGCTGGTCATTTGGAAGTTTTTCACAAGAATTCTCTTGTAGCCATTCATTCATTCATTACCGTTATGCATTTCTCTACACTCCTTGCTGCCGGCGGACTGGTCCGTTTGGCGTCTGCTGCCTACTCACTGGCCGATGACTTCAGTGGGGACGGCTTTTTCAACGGCTTCAACTTTGAAACGGCATGTTTCTCTTCGTGTCGTGGCATGGGCTGGGCTAAATTCGGTGATAGGAGACTGATCCCACAAACGGTTACGTCAACTACCTCTCCAAGCAGGAGGCGCAAACCGCAAAGCTGTGGGATGTCACCAATGGTGTCGTCAATATGCGCGTGGACTCCACCAACGTGGCTTCTGGCCGGGGCCGAGACAGTATCCGCGTCTCAACCGGCAAGACATACCAACACGCCCTGGTCGTCCTTGACCTGGCTCATATGCCCGGTAACGCCTGCGGTATCTGGCCTGCATTTTGGATGCTTGGCCCTCCCAGTTGGTCAGTAGACAACGGCATCGGGTGTGGACAGATATTGACGTCTTCATAGGCCCGCTAATGGCGAAATCGATATCGTTGAAGGTGTAAACCACCAATCCGGCAACGTCATGACCATGCACACCTCCGACGGCTGCTCCATGGCCGGCAGCTCCTGTCTCGCCAACAAGGGATGTGGCATCGACGGCGGAGGCTCGTCCTCGTACGGAGACGGCCTCAACAACGCTGGTGGAGGCGTTTACGCCACCGAATGGAACTCTGACCACATTAACATCTGGTTCTGGCCCAAAGGCCAAGCCCCCTCGGACGCCACGGGCGCAAACCCCGACCCAACGGCATGGGGGACTCCTGCGGCGAACTTCCAGGGCGGATCTGGATGCAACATCGACAACCACTTCAACAACATGCAAATCGTCTTCGACACCACTTTCTGCGGTGACTGGGCCGGGCAGAGCGCCGTCTTTGGCGCCGACAGCCAGTGCTCGGGAACATGCCAAGACTACGTCCAGAACAACCCCCAGGCGTTCAAGGACGCGTACTGGAGCATCAACGCCTTGAAGGTGTACAGCTCCGATGGCGCCGCGGCCAGCGTCTCGGCCTCGGGCTCCGCTAACGCGACTCTCCCCGTCTCTACCGATCAGCTCTCCAGCATCGCCTCCGCATCCTCCAGCATCCTATCCGCCCCATCAAGTATCCTATCCGCCCCATCAAGCATCCTATCCGCCCTGTCAAACTCCGCACCTCTGTCCGCCTCCTCCACAGCCCAACCCACCACCTCCCTCGCCACCACCGGTGCCTCCACCCCCCTCGTCACCACCACCGCCACCACGACCACCAACTCCTTCAATCACCCCCAGCCCCTCGTCGAGACCCTGACCGACGGCCACTGGAACGTCGGATACCCCGCCAACAACCCGCCAAAGGAGAAGAGAGCCGCGCCGCACCGGGCTGCGAGGCATTTGGCCCTGCATGCGAGGAAGGCTGCTGAGGCGAGGATGTAGGATATAGGTGTTGTGGGGGCAAAAGGCGCGCGAGGTTGGCAGGGGTGGGAATTGTATATATTTCCGTCTCGGCGCTGTGCGTGTGGGAAGGGAGTGGGAGGGATAACGTGTTAGGCAGCACATATTTTTCGCTTCTTTTTTTCTTTATAGACAACCATATTACCCAAAGAAGTATCAACTTTACATTCGAGATGCAGAGCCCTATTTCCTCCCCTTCCCCCTCCCCCCCTCCCCATTACCGCGGTTTGCGATGCGTTCGTCGTGTTCTCATCTCTGTTCATTAGCACTAGTTTGGTTTGGATTAGCTTCAGTCTCTCTGGTTTTTTTCTTTTTTCTTTTTTCTTTTTTCTTTTTCTTCGGCTGGCAACGAGATTCACCTGTACGTGGTGCCGGCTACGAACCTTTTGATTCTATTCTGTGTCCGAATAGAAGTCAGAAGAGCCAAGAGATCTCAATTCGACGCAGTTCGAACGATGTTAGAACGTTGCGTGGCCAGGAAAGTCGCCGTGCAGAGTTTTCACCCATGCGACAACCCCTCTCCTAACAGTCACAATCGATCTACGAAGGAGATTAATGACAGGTCGATGTCAGTAAGAGATGAAAAGATACTACTAGTGATTAGACAACCCAGGTGAAGAGTCTGAGAGTTGTGACTACAAGTGATCGAGGAATTTGCGACTCGTCGACTGCGTCGGTATCGGAACGTCTTCATCACATCGACAGTGCCGTCGAGTAATTGATGAAAAGATATCAGATAGAATAGTCGTCCCAAGTATTGAGAGTCGTGACTACAGTGCTCGAAGGAGTAGTGACTCGTCGGTCACGCTGATATACTGGGGAGGCTTGAGCTCACCTTCTTTACTTGACGTCAAGTCATTCATCTATCTACGTGGAAAATCGAGAGCTCAAGAGAACGATCAGAACGCATTCTCTTTCATCGATCAGAGTCAAACATCGAACGATTGCGATCGCACGCCTATACTAACAATTCATTCAACGTCTACGTGACACAAGTCAAATCAAGAGAAGAAAAGGGTTATTCAGTACAATCACACTCTATCTCCCCATCTTGCGCGCCTCTCTTCCATCACATATTTCTCTGCTCAATGAATGGCAATCATTGAGCAAGAGAACGCAGTTTTCGGCATTACAATCACGAGCATCACGAGTGCAAAGAAATCGTCTTTCGTCTTCGCGATCGAGGATCGAAAACCGAAACATCGTTGTATAGAATATCGTCAATGAAGAGCAGAGCAAGAACGATGCGTTACAACAAACAGCACAGACACTCGTAAGAGTTTACTCGAGCGTCACGCGCTGAATAGAAGCTATAGATTCATTACTTGGTAACACAGTGTCAATCTTATTGTTTCGGCTGCGCGAAGCAGCCGTATAGACGGCGAGTGGTTTTCTTCCCCAGAGGGTTTTGTCCACTCGATATAAATAGCATAGAGTCCCCCATGGGTCGGGTCTAAACCGATGTCACAAGGGTGTATGAATTACAATTACAATTTTCTTTTTCTTCTTCTTCTTCTTCTTCTCCGTGTTTCTTCCGTCTCTTCCGTTTCTTCCGTCTTTTTAATCCCTCGGGCCTCGACTTTTCTACCGCATTAGATCCCTTTCGCCCCCCTTACCGACGCGTACTGTACATAGAAGGGACTTTTTGCTGCTATGCTATCAGCGGCTGTGCGCTCGTTCGCGGCCGGATTTTGTTTTGTTTTGTTTTGGAAGGGGGGAAGAGGGAGTTCGGTGCGTGAGAATTGGGGATGTGGGATGTGGGATGGGGGAATCTTTGGGGGTTAGATGGGGTATGTATGTATGTATGGGGAAGAGAGGGTTTGTTTCGGTTTTTTTTGGGGGGGCGAGTCTTATATCTTTTGGGCATTTTTGTTTGGAGGGGCTGTTGTTGGGGGAGGATCTTGTGTCGTGTCTTCATGTTGTTCCCCGCCTCGAAACACTACAAGTACCTATTTCACTTCTCCCACCTTCACAAGGGGCCCCTCATCTTTCTCACAACCTCCATCAGCTTTCAAATCATCTACTGCATACTCTCCAAAACCAATGCGCTCGCCCCCCCACCTCCATTGCAAATCCCCACACAGCCCAACCTCCCCTTCTTCTCTCTCAACACCCCCAGCACCGTCGTCACAATCCTCGCCCCACTGCACCCAAGCGGATGCCCTAGCGCCACCGCCCCGCCATGCACATTCACCTTTTCCTCGCCCAAACCGAGCAGTTTCAGGTTCGCGAGCGCGACAACGCTG
>JAABUL010001076.1_pt1 | contig 54212 bp, 52 predicted proteins | sample 5559151 | NCBI WGS metagenome assembly JAABUL01 (sample SAMN10711876, study PRJNA513368) | rock metagenome | isolation source: Antarctica rocks | place: Antarctica: Victoria Land, Pudding Butte sud
CCACCCACCCACTCCTCCGCACCACTCAACTGCAAATTCATATAGCTGTCCACGGAGACCAGGCGGCCTGTGTACTCGGTCTGGCCCCACTTGAGGCGCACGCGGACTTCGTCGTCGACGCTACACACACACATTATATTAATTAAGTGAAGCGCTGCGCGGTTGGCGCAAGGGAGGCTGCGAGGATGGGTACGTACAGCGATTGCAGCATCGGGCGCGGGTTGAGGGGGACGAACTGCGAAGAGGATGTGTCAGTGGTGTCTGGATGTTCCACTGGTGCGTTGCGCAAGTACGTACCGACGACATGATCAATTGCTGTGTTCCTGCGATCGAGGAGAATGATGTTGTGGTCGTGCTATCAGGTGGTTTTGTCGAGTCTCCAAAAGCCGCAAAGCAAAGCAGCAGAATCGCGGGCGGTGAACGGAGGTGAGGTTAGATTTTCACGTGACAGACGATCGTGCTTGGGGTTAGGGTTGGGGTAACAAAATCGAGGAAGGAGCGTTGGAGGCATGAAGACCACTACCAATCTACCACAGCATTCAGGACTTTATAAGTAAATCGATTGAGTATATGAGGAGCCCGTAGAGATATTGAGGGCACTCTCCGAGCCCTCAGCTAATCCTGTGCGTTCTAAAGCCCCCATTCTTCGACATTACATGTACCCGTACGACTGTCTGAATCCTTTCATGTACAACAATAGTCCACTTTAGCCTTCGAGAACGGTGTTTCAACAAACCGACACTTTCATACATTGCTGCCACCGCAAACAGCGCCGAGCAGCCGTTCATCATTTCATCTACTCTAAATACTCCCTGTCGTACGCACAGCACTTCACCGCTGCTCATCCCGTCATATCGTTCAGCTCTCATCCGCTCACATCCCCCACTTAACCCTCAAACTCCTTGATGCTATCGTTCCACTTGCCAGGCACAAGCGCGAGCGGGACAATACCCGAAACGTGCATCTCGGGCCCGAACACACGCATCGACAGACCGAGCTCTTGGCCGACAGCCTTGATGTTCTTGAGACCCTCCTGGTAGTTGGGCCCGGCGCGGCGGACCCAGATCTTGACCTTGTGCTCGACGAGGAGGGGTGCGACTTCGCGGATGGCGCGGATGACGCCTTTGAAGGTTGAGGCGACCTACAACAGTATTAGTGATTGTGCTGCTGAGCGATTTGGTAGAGAATCAGCTTACGTTGGTGAAGTTGGCAATACCGCCACCAATGAACAGCACCTTTCCATCAGGGTGCATTGGTGCGCGAAGCATGAGGTCGAGAACAGTGCGAGCGTAGTGGAATGTCTGCGTCTCGGTCGGCGCGCCAGAGTACTCGCCGTAGTTGGCAAGCTCGTTGGCGAAACCAGCAGAGGCAATGGCGTCGGCGTAGACGACAGATGCACCACCACCAGCGACCAGAGTCCAGACACGGCCAGTGCTGTTGAGGATGGTGAGCTTGAGCGAAGCACCAGTCTTCGCGTCCATCTCGGCGATGTAGGCCTCCTCTTTGCTCATCTCGCGGCCGAAAGGTGCTGGGAACTCCATTGGTGGGCCAGCGTCAATCTGGACCTTCGTGTCCTTGCCAACTGGTGCGACAGGCATGCCGAGCTGAGCTGGCGCGCGAGCAGCGGCCCATTTGGAACCGCACTCGAATTCGGCGGTCTGATCGATCTTGGCCGCGAGATCGAGGAAGTAGACGTCTGCGGAGGTGACGTCCTTGTTCGGGATAGCCACAAGAGGGTTGATCTCGAGGTATGTGAATTGGCAGTCGACGTAGACGGCATAGAGGCGGGAGATGAAGTCGATGAGGACGTTGTGGACACCCTTTGGCACGTTCTTGAGCAAGCTGGCGGCGATCTCCTCGTTGCTTGGGTATTGGCTCAGGTCTACCGGGACGAGCATCTTCTCGGCTTTGGCATCGACATCTCCGACCTCGACACCGCCCTCGTGGTAGAAGAGGATCCAGTCGCCCTGTGTATAGCTGTTAGCTTCTGCTTGAGCTGTTTGACATCCATTGTGTTCGCTTACCTCGCGTACAGAGTTGATGTTGATATAGTACTCAGTCTCCTGCGGATGTGGCACGAAAGGCTCAACGAGGAAGTTCCTCAGCACACCATCGACATGCTCAACCTTTTGCACCTTGTTCGCCCGCGCCTCGATCCAGTCCTTTGCGTCCGCCCATGACGAATTGAGCTTCAGCAGCCCAGACTTGCCTCTCCGCTTGATCAGCTGATCTGGCTTTGCAACGAACTTGGCATTGGGCTGGAGGAGGAACGGGTATGTGGCTTCTGCTGCGTCAAGGACGCCTCGGATATCGTCGCCGTCTTCGAAGTGAATTGTTGCGAGCTTGGCGGGAGGATTGTGTGTGGTCTGCGGTGGGAGAGGAGAGGGCTTGATCAGGGGTGCTCGTGTGAGGTGGTAGTTCAGGATGGCTTTGCCCTGTCAATGGTAATTAGCTTATGACATAGTCGTGCTTTTGGTTGTGTTGATACTCACATCAGCTTCTGAGATCGCCTTCGCAGACATTGTGTGTTGGTAGTAGCTTCAAAGACTGTAGTTGCGTGTAAGCAGTTGCGAAGCTCGAGAAACCAAAAAATGATCCGAGATGCGGTGAACGGGCTGATGAAGTTCAGCTGCGGCCGCACTGTGCTGTGGGAAGCTGTGCGCACTTGCTGTTGTTCCGATGGAGTGCTGAATTGTGTTCTCCTGGTCTACAGCTCTCGTCGTACTCCGAAAGCTGCGTCAATGCCTCCGAGATCCTTCTTTCTCGTCCGGAATCTTTTTGTTGCTATCGTGGACCCTTCTTGACGCTAAGAAAAGATCTCTGGGGCTTACCGATTCGTGGTTTGAAGGATTCTGACGAGCTGAGGTGGTGAGGCTGGATTTGAGAGAAGCTCGAGCGTAATAACGGTATAACGAAGTTACAGACACGAGCCTCAGCAGCTACTCGGGCACAACCCTCTTACAGAAGCTTGTTGACACACTGGTTGAGTCTCTTTTTCGTGCCCGCTCGGGCTGGTGAGGTCGTTAGTGCGGTACCTGCATGACCGTTCAATCGTTGGCCGAGTTACTTCGTGTCTCACAGTGGGTCGATATTGCTCAGCTATATATGTTTCTAATTACAGCCAGCCATTGACCGCTCGGACTTCGCATCGTCAAACACACAGTATCTTGCCCATCATTGCAATAGCATGAAAACGTGGAGAAAGGACGGAGAGGGCAGGAATAGTAACACAGCACGTGAGCTCCGAAGCACGTCGATCCCTACGTAGCCTTCCCGACATTCGAAGTTTCCCAAAGCCCATCAATATCTCCCACGGGTCACATGGGTGGCGCACACTGGGGCGCGAGCATTGGCTCCACCTATCCAACACTCCCCGAAAGAGCCAAAGCAGGAAGATATGTGGTGCCAGTGGGCGGGGGCAACGTACGATCGGGATGAGGAGAGGCGGATAGCGATGAGGACTCGAGATGGCATTTTTAGCATGCCCGGGGGATTTGAGACAGGGTCCGTCACCGTGCTTGAGCTGCAGTTGATGAACCAACGCTTTTTTGTAGCTAGGTGCCATCGGAATATTGTCCTGACCGCCTCTGTTGCTGTGTCGTCCATCTTCTCTGTCAATTGTCCGCGTGCAACAACTTCACCCTCTGTCTTGCGAACGACCTAACGATGTAAGTGTGATCCGATATGCTCAAGAGTGGCATTGGCAAGAGCTGCCCCAGAAACAAAAATCCCAGCCGCACTCGATTGAGCTTACGGCTGGAAACCACCTTGAAACACTTGATGAGACTCTCCGACTTCAGTGATTCTGACACCTTGACTTGACAGACTCCCCACTACCACCTCCATATCAGACCGCCGGAGAGGCCAACACAACCATGTCGCTCGCACCTAATGGCGCCAATGGTACCAATTCTAGGGCCAACAACCTTTCAGCAGAGGTGAGTACATGCCCGCCAGCATCCTCTCGCATACCATAGCAGAGTCCGAGGGAGTGTATCGAGACACAAGCTTACCATGTGCACTTTCATTAGGACAACATCAAGCGGTTCTCAGCACCCTCAAGAAACATGAGCCCCACCCCCGAACACACGCTCTTCCACACCAAGACACGATGCTTCGTCTAGTACGTCCTCAGACTGCCAAAACTGGCAAGAGAACATCTAACAGTATTGTAGTGGTCTCCAAACACGAGCTGTCCAGGGCATGCTCGACTTCGACTTCATCTGCAAGCGCAAGACCCCTTCAGTAGCAGGAATCATCTACACATTCGGCGGCCAATATGTCTCCAAGATGTACGAAATAGCTCGTATCCTTACGCCAATATAGCATTGCTAATAACTTCACAGGTACTGGGGCACGTCCGAGACCCTCCTCCCCGTCTACCAATCCACCGAGAAAGCCATGTCCAAGCACAGCGACGTTGACACAGTTGTGAACTTCGCCTCCTCCCGCTCCGTCTACTCTTCCACCATGGAGCTCATGGAATTCCCACAAGTCAAGTCCATTGCAATCATTGCAGAGGGTGTGCCAGAGAGGCGTGCTCGCGAGATTCTGCACGTGGCCAAGCAGAAGGGAATCACGATCATCGGCCCAGCTACTGTTGGTGGCATCAAGCCTGGTGCGTACAAGATCGGCAACACTGGTGGTATGATGGACAACATTGTGGCTTCCAAGCTCTACCGCAAGGGCTCTGTCGGCTACGTCTCCAAGTCTGGTGGCATGTCCAACGAGCTGAACAACATCATTGCAAACACAACCGACGGTGTGTACGAAGGCGTGGCCATTGGTGGTGACAGATACCCGGGTACCACCTTCATCGACCACATCCTGCGTTACCAGGCAGATCCGGAGTGCAAGATCCTTGTGCTGCTCGGTGAAGTCGGTGGTGTCGAGGAGTACCGCGTCATCGAGGCTGTCAAGAATGGCACCATCACCAAGCCCATCGTCGCCTGGGCCATCGGAACCGTTGCTAGCATGCTCAAGACTGAGGTGCAATTCGGCCACGCTGGTTCGTTCGCCAACTCTCAGCTCGAGACCGCCAACATGAAGAACAAGAGCATGAAGGATGCCGGCTTCTTCGTCCCAGACACCTTCGAGGAGCTTCCACAGGTGCTCGCACAGGTCTACCAGAAGATGACCAAGTCCGGCCAGATCAAGCCTTCGCAAGAGCCAGTCGTTCCAAAGATCCCCATGGACTACTCGTGGGCTCAGGAACTCGGCCTCATCCGTAAACCAGCCGCCTTCATCTCCACCATTTCCGACGACCGTGGCCAGGAGCTCCTCTACGCTGGTATTCCAATCACAGACGTCTTCAAAGAGAACGTTGGTATCGGAGGCGTCATGTCTCTCCTCTGGTTCCGTCGCAGACTGCCTGACTACGCTGGCAAGTTCTTGGAGATGGTGCTCATGCTTACTGCTGATCACGGTCCCGCTGTGTCTGGTGCCATGAACACCATCATCACTACCCGTGCTGGAAAGGACTTGATCTCGTCGCTTGTCGCTGGTCTACTTACCATCGGTTCGCGCTTCGGTGGTGCCCTCGATGGTGCCGCTGAGGAGTTCACTTCCGCCTACGACAAGGGTATGAGCCCACGTGACTTCGTTGACACCATGAGGAAGGAGAACAAGCTCAGTGAGTACACGTCTACCACTATTCAACCACCATCAGCTAGTTAATGATTCGCAGTCCCCGGTATCGGCCACCGCGTCAAATCCCGCAACAACCCCGACCTCCGCGTCACCCTCGTCAAGGAGTTCTGCCAAAAGAACTTCCCGTCCACCAAGCTCCTCGACTACGCCATCGCCGTCGAGACCGTCACCACCTCCAAGAAGGACAACCTCATTCTCAACGTCGACGGCTGCGTCGCCGTCTGCTTCGTCGATCTGCTCCGCAACTGCGGCGCTTTCAGCGCGGAAGAGGCGGAGGATTATCTCAGGAATGGTGTGCTCAATGGCTTGTTCGTGCTCGGACGATCCATTGGTCTGATTGCGCATTATCTGGATCAGAAGAGGTTGCGGACGGGTCTTTACAGGCATCCGTGGGATGATATTACTTACCTTCTTCCGGAGCTTGGGAAGGGTGCTGTGGGTAATGAAGGCCGTGTTGAGGTGAACCTGAAGTAGATGGATATACGATGATGGGGTTAGGAGTCAAGAACGATGAGCACGGGTTTGCAGCACCAACGAGTGGTATGGACGGCCTGAAGGAGTATCGGTAGCATGATATGATAGACAGTGGCGATCAAGTGCTGTAACTATATGCAACGAACGGGTCTCCGAACTCTCACCTTGTGTGTCTCAGGTATGCTTGACTGTTTTCGTTTCGAAATGCATGTGGATTAGATCTTCTGACGATCCTGACCCTGACTTTTAGCTTTGGGCGGGCTCCTTCCTATTGCGTCTACCCTTTCACATGCCAATCCTGGCCAATCAGGGATGGGGTTGGCATTCGCGCTAGCGCCACAGTATCATGTTCTACAATCCGCACAATAATTGCTTCTTTCTTCACCATTCTCACCGAGGGTCAGTCTCACATTTCTCGCCACCCATTACCCGTGGGCTCATACCATTCCTTCCGCGCGGAGCGCACACGATCATTGTTTACGGGCCAGACCGCAAGAGTGAGTCCTTTTCGCTGACATGGTTTGGATCTAGGCTGACGAGGTTCTAGCACCGTCACCTTCCAGCCAACCCTTACATCTTTCAACCGACAAGTCAACCCCCCCTTTCACACTCGACCCCAGCAAGCGATATGGCAGGACAGCCCGGGGGCGTCTCGAAGGGCCGCTGCATGTACTTCGAGATCGTCAACAGCAGAGTCTTCTCCGACGACTATGGGCACCAGGTTAACTTCTCACCCTTCGACAAGGCCATGGAATTGATCGAAGGTCCGCTCCACAAGCTCTACGGTGACAAGATGAGCACGGAGGTTGTGTTAATCACGCCGTACCTCCGCCAGCATGATGCCTACTCCTTAGCATTCCAAGCTTTGCGCGAGGACGGCTGGACCGACGAGATGCTGCCTGTGCTTTACATGGCCGACAAAGTTTCTGGTCGTGAGTTTGAGCACGTGCTGGTGGATGTCGTGGTCACAGAGGAGAGGCATATGGGAGCCGACCCGATGCGGCGCGCGAAGTCCAACGAAGTCTGTCGCGTGCTGTTCACCCGTCCCCGTAACGCGCTCTGGATCGTCGGTGGCGAGTTCAAGGAGACATCGACTACCTACTCTCTGGGCAAGACCGACAGCGAGGGTAATCGTCTCCCTGATCTGGCTATCGTCTACTACCACAATGGCTTCAAATCGGACGGCGGGTGTGTGTGTGATCAGCGAGGCAACTCCGCATGACGAGTACGATGTCCCGATCGACTTCTACGACAAGTATTCTCGTGTGGCCTTCGATGACTTGGCTAAGACCTCCGACATCAAGATCGACAGAGTAGGCAGGCCAAGTCTTACTGGTACGCAAAAGTCGACCATCAAGCTCGAGGCAGAGCGTCTCAAGCAAGAGGCGGCAGTCAAGGCAGAGTAGCAGCTGGGCAACACCTGAAACTGCGGGATGTCTTATTCGTGGAGGCCAGGAAAGGCGACGTCGCAATGTTCGAGTGGTGAAGAAGAGATGTGCTTGATACTGGTGGGATGTGTTGCATGGCTGGGCAGACTAGAATGCACTCGTATGTTGACTGCGGCTCTGGTCTTAGCATTGTCAACGACTGAAGAGTTCGATCAGACGCTTCCATACCTGTCACAGGTATCCGCAAAACATACGAGTGCTGTGCTGAACTTGGCCATATCGAGCATGCACGAAGCAAATGGGATGAGAGGGCGAGGTGGTCAGGCGAGGCTGCGGAAGGAAAATATGCCGGATGATGTTCTTCATAGGCTTGATGCTTCGTAGACAGGGAATGCATTGTGGGAATGCAATGTTCGATCAGTTTTTGAAGCCGATGTTCTGTGCAGTATCGTCCGGAGTGCATTTAATGTAAGTCTGGTGCTTCACAATCTGACCTTGAGGTGACGTCAAACTCTGGCGATGTTCTCCGTTCTCCGCAACTGTCTTTTCGAGGACAAGGCCACACTGTAGCATCATCGTCTCGAAATACAATTATAGTCCATTTTTCACCATCGACAAGATATCCTTGTTGTTCCCAAGCATAGTAAAAATGCATCTCGGGCTTGAAAAGAAAATTGTGCTGGTGACAGGTATGACAACCAACATGAGTTCTTATCAGATTCTGGGAGATATATGACTGACCTAGCATAGGCGGCACGAAGGGCATCGGCGGGACTATCACCCGTGCATTTCTTGAAGAAGGAGCCACAGTGCATTACTGTTCTCGCACGAAGGCAGACATCGAAGCTAGCGAAAAGCAGCTGGCGATAGACTTTCCCGATGCTAGAGCGATAGGCGCCACTGTCGACGTATCAGACCAGTCGCAGCTGTCCGAGTGGGTGAAGGCTTCCGCAGAGCAGAGTGGTGGACTCGATGTGGTGGTCGCAAACGTCTCTGCCCTCGCTATTCCGGACGATGTGGAAAGCTGGAGGAATGCTTTTCAGACCGATCTACTCGGCCTACATACCTTGGCCCAGGCCGCGATACCTTACTTGGAGAAAAGTAAAGGCAACATCATCAGTATCGCCTCGGTCTCGGGGATTTCAGCTGATTTCACTTCCCCTGGACCGTATGGTCCGGTCAAGGCCGCTGTAATTCATTACACGGCATCTCTAGCACGACAGCTCGCTCCTAAGGGTGTCCGAGCAAACACCATCTCTCCTGGAAATATCTATGTAGATCCAGGCGTGTGGTCTGGGATCGAGAAGAACATGCCAGATCTCTTTAAGAGCCAGATGGACCTCAATCCGATGGGCCGTATGGGAAAGCCTGAAGAAGTCGCCAATGCTGTGGTATTTCTCGCCAGCGACAGAGCCTCATTTGTGAGTGGGTCGAACTTCAAGGTGGATGGAGCCTTATGCGAGGGTGTTCAATTCTGAGGATAGGCAAATAAAACCCAATGTTCTCGAATCACAGGCAGCTTGTGCGGTAGCCAGAGCGGGCGTCTCGTAGTCGATGGCATGTGTTCGTTGTTTTGGTAGTTTACGTGCACACTACACCACATTGCAATTGCACGTGTCCAGTTTCTCGGTCAAAGGCCAAGTCGCGCACCTCAGCCGGTCCCTCCGCCTGTCTTCACCTGCTCAATCCACGTCTCGAACACCATCTCACCCGCAGCTACCGCTCGTACGGGCTTAGTAGTTACTATCGGATCGCCAGCACCATCCTTTGAGAGTTGAGGCTGAACCGGCATCCATGGCTGAGGATGAGCAGTGGGTGCTTCGCCATCACCTTTGAGCTCAATAGCGATAGTGAATGTGCAACCAGGCGGTATGGCAGCGAGCATCGAGTTGCAGCCGGTAAGTTTGCTCATGGTTGCTCGGAATTGCTCCTCCATATCGACACGTGGAAGGACGCTGACACCTTGTCCATCTGCACCACGTCGCTCCAGCGGTATGTCCAGATCTGAGGTCGACAGTGTCGGGAAGCGAGAGACATCAAAGACGTATCGTTCCACGGGTTTGTTGCTCTTGTCGTAGATCATTACTGCGACCCGCTCCACGCCACCTTTGAGCAATTCGGCTTCCACGGCAGCAACAGCGTCATTGATCCATTCGCAGACCTTCGGATGTCGACTTTGCCGGACTGCGAAATTGTACTTCCGCGCAGACAGGAACGACGTGTGTGGGTAGATTGAACGCTCGTAGAGGATGGTGTGGATTGCCACAGTGAGGAAGTCTGTAAAGCTTGTGACCAGGTTCCGAAAGGTCGGCGCGGCGTCTTCCATGATTGATGGCTTCTGTTGTCTGATAAGGCGGGTGGCCAACAGAATGCTACATCTTATGAAGTGCTGTGTTTAAGAACGTGCTCGATATTGAAGTTGAAGTCGAAATCGAAGTTAAAGCTGGCATCTAATTCGCTCGGGACCATCCGGCGCTAGTTGAGGCTCCTCCGACTTTTGTCACATGTACCCTTCGGTGAAACACCTTTTAACACGGCTCTGCACAACACATATTTCACCTGGTCAAGTGATCGTGTCGACTTACTATTGCATACAAAACATCCCTATCCGTATGAGCATCTGCACTGATCGAGTCCGCCACGTCTGTTCGCCTGGAGCTCAGGGAATCGCGTCGTGAAAGCAGTGTCTTTCTTCGATGTTACACACATCGTGGCACCAGTAGTTTGCAAAGATGGAGGAGCAGTTGGTTCGTCTGCTCACGGAAACTCAATCTGCGCAAGAGACCGCCCGGAAGAATGCAGAGTGGCAACTGAAACAGCAGCACAGCAACCCAGATTTCCCGATTGCTCTGGTGTCAGTCGGCGCTCACAGTAATGTACCTGTGGCCATCCGACAAGCGGCATTACTCTATCTTAAGACTTTCGTACTCGCTTCCTGGTCAACACAATTCGATGAATTCACAGGGCCGTTGTACGCCGACGAAGGGAAGAAAGCACAGATCCGGCAGTCACTACTCGACCTTGCGGTCAGCGGACACGATGAGAGGAAGATCAAAAGCGCTGCAAGCCTTGTCGTCAGCAAAATAGCGACCGTCGACTTCCCGGATCAATGGCCGGACCTACTGCCTACCGTGCTCAACGTAGTGGGGACGGGCACAACCTCGCAGCTGCATGGTGCGCTCAAAGTACTGAACGAACTTGTCGACGATTGCTTCAACGACGAGCAATTCTTCAAGGTGGCTCGGGATCTCGTCAAGGTGGTTTTCGATGTTGCGGCGAACGAGTCGCAGAAGCCAATACTGCGAGCCTTAGCGGTATCCGTCTTCCGAGCTTGCCTTGACACGCTGGAGGTGGTGCTCGAGCACCACAAGACCGAAGTCAAACGATTCGCGGAAGAGGCCCTTGCAGTATGGATCCCATTCTTCATCAGCACAATGAAGTCACCCTTACCATCAGCTCCACCGAACGACGATGCGAGTCGAGATGCCGAAGCTGCGGAGCACTACAGAGGCTGGGTCACATTCAAGCTGCAAGTGGTCAAGGTCATGGTCCGCGTTCGCTCCGTCTTCCCATCCGTATTGTCGCCTCACAGCCCAACGCTCTTCTCGGCAACGTGGCAAGAACTCACAATGCTTCAACCACAACACCATCAGATGTATATCGAAGACGACCGTCAAGGCAGACTCGTGGATGCCGATGGCCTTCCTTACACGCTGGACTTTCTAGTGATAGAAGAACTCGACTTCATGCAAGCGTGTCTGCGAGCGCCACCTGTCCGCAAAGAACTGGAACAACAACTGCAGTCGCACCAAACAGTATCGGCAAGCTGGATGACCGATATGATGAAGCTCGCCGTATCCTACGCACAAATCACCGTGGAGGATGAAGGGCTGTGGGAGATTGATGTCAATGTGTTTTTGTCGGAGGAGGTCAATGTCACTGCCAACTACACGCCGAGGACAGCATGCGGAGATCTGGTCATCAAGTTGGGCGAGTGGCTCAATGCTGCGACTGTGGAAGGTCTATTGGCTCACACAAGGACTCTTTACTCTGAGAACGCAGGCTGGAAGGCTAAGGAAGCCGCGCTGTATCTCTTGAACCAGCTCCTCGGTGACTTTCAGGACGTCGAAAAGAAGATTGGCGCTGATGCTGCCAACGGTTATGTGGACTTCATCCAGCATGCCATGCAAGAGGAGGCTGTGTTCTTACGTGCTCGCGGCTATCTTGTTGCCGGCAGTCTGACTAGGACGTCAGGCGAGGCGCTTCAGCCGGTTGCAGCAAGCTTCATGCAGGCATCTTTGCAAGCCATCACGAACGACTCTTCAGAGATCGTCAAAGTCTCGTGCATCCGGGCTCTTCAGTACTATCTTGCTGCGCTACCCCCCTCAATGACCCTATCACAACAGACTGTTGTCATAACAACTCTCTCAAATTTCTTGAGCGGACGGGACTTCAGCGATCTGGAAGACAGCGATGACCTTCTCATCACCATTGTGGAAACACTCCGCGATACAATACTCCTGGACACGGCTTCTTGCTTGAGCAGCGGTGGCATAGATATGTTGTTCACCATGGCCAGCCGAGGTGCAAGCAACTTTCAAATCGCTTTGCTCGTCACCGAGACCTTCGAGGAGATAGCCGGCACGATAGCCGCCGCTGGAAGTACGCAGTACGCAGAGCTTGCAGCACGAGTTCTGCCATCACTCATGGGAGCCTTCGATGTTGCCACGCTGACGGAAGAGAACGCCCTCGCAAACCTAGCCGCGGAGCTCCTGTCTGTTCTCGCTGCGAATGGATCAACTCCCATGCCAAAGGCCTTCGTCTCGACAGTCATGCCACGTCTCAACAGGCTGTTGCTCGGCTCCACAGATGACGAATTGCTCAAGTCTGCGACTGCAGCGGTCAAACATATGGTCAACCATGATCCCGACCAAGTCTTCGGCTTCCAAGACGAAGCCGGTAAGGGCGGTCTCGAGATAGTACTCATCATTATCGACAGACTTCTTAATCCCGCCGTTGATGAGAATGGGGCTGCAGAAGTTGGTGGTCTTGCTGCTGAGGTTGTTGAGAAGGCTGGGTCAGATCGCCTTGGGCCCTACCTGATGCAACTCCTGCGCGCGGTGGCCGCTCGACTGGCTACTGCAACCCAAGCGCAATTCATCCAGAGCTTGATACTCGTCTTTGCACGACTGTCCCTGATCTCAGCCCAAGAGGTAGTCGGCTTTCTCGCAGACGTGCAGGTAGAGAACCGAAGCGGTCTGGAGGTGGTCCTGGGCAAGTGGCTAGAAAACTCGATTACATTCGTTGGCTACGAGGACATCAGGCAGAAGTGAGTCGTTCTTCCCATCGCACCTCTTTGTTTGTTGGCTGACCATCTCAGCATCGTCGCACTGTCGAAGTTGTACGATCTGGATGACCCGCGGATCAATGACATTCAAGTCAAAGGTGATCTGATCGTGCGGAGGTCGGATCGTATCATGACACGCTCGCGCGCGAAGCAGAACCCGGATCAGTATACCGTTGTCTCGGCCCGACTCAAGATCATCAAGCTGCTGGTGGAAGAATTGCTATCAGCGTCCGGCAACCACAACCTCGATCCTACGGCAGCGGCAGACTTTGACGACGAGGATGATGACGACGATGATGGTGACTCCTGGGAGGACGAAGATGGCTTCCTGGACCTCTCAACAGGTATGACCAAGTCGCAGCTCATGTCATATGGTGCTGAGGACAACAATGTGGGTTCAAGGGGAAGGGACGACGAAACACAGACTTATCTGTTGAGCTTCTTCCGCCAAGCATCGCAGAAGCCAGGATTCATGGAGACAGTAAGTGCACTATCAGACGGTCTTGCTGACTCACTGCTGACCACTCTTTCCCAGTTCAACTCTCTGACGCCAGAGGAACAAGAGAAACTAAGGACCATGAGCGATGCATAAGAGACCTACAATCATGCGTTGCAACTATTCATGGATAGAGCGAACTTGCATAGCGTTCAATAAGCATCTTCAGCGTTCAAGGGCATTGCTGTGCCAGGCTTGCGTATATAGAGTCGTGCTCACGAGGCTGTCCACGGGTGCTTGCATAGGCTCATGGAAGTCGATGTGCGAAGGATGCGAATATCAAGGATGCATCATATATCTCTTGCTTGCATCAAGCAAGTGGCGTAGTAAGCGTGGAAGTTTTCCCTGCTGGCCTGAAAAGCTATATGAACGAACTGTAATCTTTGAACGCAGCCTCCTGCCCATCTCGATCCAGCAGATATCCGTATTGCTCTTGGTTGGCGAGGATGTAAGAAGGAACATCTGGATTGTTCTCCACTTTGTCATAGATCTCCGTCTCTCTTCCAAACATGTCTATGCCGTTTCGCACCCTCTCGACCATAGTCTTGGCATCGCGATTCTCTTCGGTGTTCCAAGGAGTGTGCGAGAAGCTTTCCATCTTGGTCCGCATGTCCTTGATGGTTGCGAAGCAGGACGAGCAGTGCCAAGTGGAACCCCAGAGATCCGTCTTCTGCCACCATCGCTTCAAGGGCTGAACGAAGGGGAGAAAGGGCCAGAGCGGGCCGCCTTCACCGTTTCGTAGATCAACAGGCGAGATCGTGTTCTTCAGGCCGCGGAATACAGTAGCTTGTGGGTGTGCCCACTGTTCGCCACGGTGTAGCCATTGGAAAGAGTAGTAGTAGAAGTGACTTCTCAGCGTCAGCCGTGCTGGAAAGTCGCAATGTCGGAGCAGTTCTACCGTCTCTTGCTTTGGAATCTCATCGATGTCGGAGACAATGATCACATCGCCATCATTGGCCTGCTTCTGGCCTCCTCGGAAGTGCGGGAAAGTCTTGTAAAGCAGGGCATTGCGGAAGAAGTCTTCGTGGTCCCAGGTCCGTGTGCTGTCGATTGGATCTTCAACGACATAATGCAGCATCTGCGGATGGAACGCGGTGAAGTTGTCCCAGTTTCTTTCCAAGATAGCGGGCTTTGGTAGGTTGGTGAAAGTGTTTCTGCCTTCGACGATCACGAAGTAGTCAACGTGAGCGGCAAGAGTGTTCAGACGGATGTCCAGCCAATCCAGCTCCACGTTGAAGGGGAAGAGATCGAAAACTTTGCGTCCAGGTTGGCGGTAAGGAGCGAAGCCATGCTTTCTGCAGATCGGAGCAGCGTCTTGTAGGGACAGTCTTCGTGAGCCCCCAGAAGCGCTGTTGAATAGCGCAGGCTGTAGGACGTGGTCGGTTGTGGCGCTGAAGTGGTATATGCCGAGTATGACCAGTGCGGCGAGGAATGCTGTTCTCACTGTTCGCCGTAGGATGTGGTTGAAGACCATGACAGGAAGACCAGTCCCATCGCGGTCTTTTCGAAGCCAGTCGCGAATTCTCGGTCGGGTGCGAGTTCGACTCCCTGGATGTTTCAGATGTGCGAAGAGTGGACTAGAAATAAAGTTTTGAGTTTCGCGCTGCTAAATTGAATCGCGTCCCCTCGTGTTTTCTCAATCGACGCGTTCCCCTCACTACCATCCCATCCCACAATTCTTTAACTCGCTCAACGACGTACAACATCTCGCCTTTCACCATGTCGTCAATCGTCGACGCAGTACTACGCTCGGACAATGCGCCAGAAGAACCTCGCAGCGATGCGCCCTCAGCGCGACGACGACAGGCCCGCTCCTCCTCCCGACCTAGAGGCCCGCCCTCTGCCAGTACGCCGGGCGTGCAGAGCGAGTTGGGCTTCCCAGATGATGAAGTAGTTGGAATAAGAGGCTTGCGGCGAAGCAATGTGCCTGGCAGTGACGGGGTACCGCGAGTGGTCGACACAACAGCAGAAACATTGGGCATACAATTCGAGAGATTCCTGGACGAGTATGCCGTTGCTGGGCCTTCATATGATGGCTAATGCTAACGGGAATAGCTTCACGGAGGAGCCCACGTCCTCAGAAGAGCCGAAATCAAGCGCGGTCACCACGAACAAGTACTACATCGCTCAGATCCACGGCCTTTGCCAATTCAAGCTGTCCACGCTCTACGTCGACTTCACACATCTTATGGATAGCGAGCGAGGAGTATTGGCCACTGCGATACAAGGAGACTTCTACCGCTTCCTCCCATACATGCTACGAGCCCTCAACAGTCTGATCGCCAAGTACGAACCGCAGTACTATCGGGAGCATCGACAACCTGGGTCCACAACTGCAAGGACAGATGCCTCGCTGACCAGCAATAGTCTGAGCGACGAGGACGGCATGAATGATAAGACACCCAACCAGCAGACTGACAAGATCTTCGCGCTTGCGTTCTACAACATGCCATTGGTCTCACGAGTACGGCAGCTGAGGACAGATCAGATCGGCAAGCTCGCGTCGATATCCGGTACGGTCACTCGAACTTCAGAAGTCCGTCCAGAGCTGCACCTCGCCACTTTCGTCTGTGAGAACTGTAACAGTGTCATCCCAGACGTGGAGCAGATCTTCAAGTACTCCGAGCCTACGCAATGTCCGAACGCTCAGTGCATGAATCGACAGGCCTGGCGCCTTGACATCCGGCAGAGCACATTCATCGACTGGCAGAAGGTCCGTATCCAGGAGAACAGCTCAGAGATCCCCACAGGCAGCATGCCACGGACGATGGATGTTATCCTACGAGGGGAGATGGTCGATCGTGCCAAAGCTGGCGAGAAGTGTATTTTCACTGGGACGTTGATCGTCGTACCGGATGTCAGCCAGTTCAGAGTGCCCGGTGTCAGGCCACAAGCTATGCGTGACCCACAAGGACCCCGAGGAGGTGAAGCTGGAGGGACTGGTGTCAGTGGGTTGAAAGCGCTGGGTGTCCGAGACCTGACATACCGCATGGCCTTCCTGTCGAATATGGTAACGATGGACACCTCGACCCGCGGACAGAGCAACAACCAGCACCTGAAAGGGCAAGCTGGCAACATCCTGAACTCGCTCGGCCAGATGAACGATGTCAACGAGACCTCTGGGGAGTCGGCACAGCAGGACTATCTCGACACTCTCACGACTGCAGAGGTGGATGACTTGCGGGTGATGGTGCGTACGCCAAACATCTTCATGCGACTGGTCGATTCGCTGGCACCCATGATATACGGCCATACTGTCGTCAAAAAGGGACTTCTCTTGCAGCTAATGGGAGGTGTCAGTAAAGTCACACCAGAAGGCATGGCGTTACGTGGTGACATCAACATCTGCATCGTCGGCGACCCGAGTACCAGCAAGTCGCAATTCTTGAAGTACATCTGCTCGTTCCTACCACGGGCAGTCTACACTTCAGGCAAGGCATCCTCTGCAGCAGGTCTGACTGCGGCTGTCGTCAAAGATGAGGAGACTGGCGAGTTCACCATCGAAGCCGGCGCACTCATGCTGGCGGACAATGGCATCTGCGCTATCGATGAATTCGACAAGATGGATCTCGCGGATCAGGTCGCCATCCACGAAGCAATGGAACAGCAGACGATCTCCATCGCAAAAGCTGGTATACAAGCAACACTCAACGCCCGCACAAGCATCCTCGCTGCCGCCAACCCTGTCGGCGGTCGATATAATAGGAAGACGACCCTCCGAGCAAACATCAATATGAGCGCGCCGATCATGTCTCGTTTCGATCTGTTCTTCGTTGTGCTCGACGAATGCAACGAGCAGGTCGACGAGCATCTCGCCCGCCATATCGTCAACATTCATCAACTCAAAGACGACGCCGTCGAGCCGCAGTTCAGCACCGAGCAGTTGCAGCGGTTCATTCGATTCGCACGACTGTTCCAACCGACCTTCGAGGAGGCTGCGAAGGAGAGGCTGGTGCAGAGGTATAAGGAGTTGCGAGCTGACGATGCTCAAGGTGGGATCGGGCGCAACTCTTACCGCATTACTGTTCGTCAACTGGAGTCGTTGATCAGGCTGAGTGAGGCGATTGCAAAAGCGACATGCACGGACGTTATCATTCCTGAGTTCGTCGACGAAGCGTTCAATCTTCTGAGGCAGAGTATCATCAGCGTGGAGAAGGACGACGTTGAGTTTGACGACGAGAACGACGCTGATATGGCTGATGCCGAGGAGGGTGCTGCCCCACAGGACGGCGACTCGCCGATGAACGGGGATGAGGAGGGCGAGGAGGATGTAGCTGCTACACGACGGGCGAGGACGCAGATCAAGTACGACGATTACGTCAAGATCCACAATATGCTGCTGCAGAGGGTGAATGACGATCAAGGAGTTGCAGAGGACGGGGTCGAAGAGAACGACTTGCTGGTGTGGTATCTCGAGCAGAAGGAGGAGGAGTTGGAGAGTCAGGAGGATATGGAGGCGCAGAGGGCGTTGGCGAAGAAGGTGCTGAAGCGGATGGTGAAGGTGTGTTCGTCTCAATTCTGTCGCCGAAATGTGGCTAACACTTGCATAAGGACAATGTGCTTTTACAAATTCGCGGTGAGGGTCTTGTGGACGAAGGACAAGACGAAGAGCAGGAGGAGCGCGTAGTGTACGTTGTGCATCCGAACTGCGCCGTGGAGGAGATGTGAGTGGTTCTTGAGCGGTGAACAGCAGCAGCGTTATTGTCTAGTATCGAGCCACTCGCTAGATCTTGCCCCGAGCCGTCTTATGTTGACTCAATTTTAGCCGGGAGCGACGCCAAGATCCCAATGCACACCTCAAATTCCTATTTCCATTGATGCTTTCGTCCCGTCTCGTCCCAGCACCGTGGTCCCGACCCCGTCATCTGCTTATTCTTGCATTCAGCCATACGAATCGCGTGCGAACATATAAGTACCTACAGATCGAAAATCGAGATGGCCGTATCCAAGCAGCAGCTGATCGACGAATTGAGATTGCCGCATCGGTTCCATCAGTCAGCGGAATAGTCTTCTGCCGACTCAATGGAACCCGAAAGCGACAATGTATGTTCTTGTTCTATTCATATACTAGCTTACATAATACAAAAGTACTCTTAGCTGCTATTAAGCATTGCTCAAGCTTTCATCTCGTCTCTAGGCGCAGACTAGTGCGACTCTAGGTCTGGCTAGCTATACTGATATGGTTCTAGTTCTTTCATCGACGATTGCAGAACTTTAGCGATCCGTCGAAGCTCGCCGTGCTGTGCAACTACCTGGACTCTCCTGCTGGAAGCCTTGAAAAGGTAAAGAGACTTCTTGAAGTCTCTAGGACGAGGCTGGTGACGGATGTACTGCCCCAGTTTGAGCGAGCGAGCCGTCGTGGTCGAAGGACCGTCGTAAATCTGGGGTTCTGCGGCCTCAAGGATATCAAGACAGATTTTGAGCGTCCTGATTGTGCGACCATGCGCATTTTGTCCTGTCTCGAAGATGATGACACGTCTTGCGCTCTCCTCGATCTTCGAAAGATCTGTTTGCGTACCTTGAGGGACGGAAATTGCAGACCGCTTACCGTGGAGGAGGGTCGCCGTGGAGTTGAGGCGATAGCATTCGAGCTATATCTTGCAAAGGAGGTATACGATCTTGAGTTGACCGTGGTTGTGACGATCTCTTCGGACTGGACGGACAAATCTTCGCGTACCTTGCTGCAAATGCTTTTCGGTTTGGTTCCCGGTCTGGGAGATCTCCCGAGATACCAGATGTACTCGCATATCGGGCACCTAGGGAGGTCTACGTTGGCTGGAGATGAAAGAAAAAATTTTGCGACTGGCACCGTAAGGCAATTGTGTCAAGATATGACCTTTGTTCTCGGACGAGACGACCCTGAGCTCATGTATACAAAATTTCTACATGAGTCAAAGTTGCCTTTGTGGCCGAACGGCCAACTGAGGGACATAGACAGATGGCCAGTCCTCAAGCCCATCTCCACGCTCGAGAAGGATCGAGCGGATGAGTTTCGCCGGCTGCTTGGTCTTTCGGCCCCTGGGGTGCGCGAGATCGTGCAAACTCCGAGATCGATCCTGCAAAATCTGAGAACTCCGAGACCAGTTGCACAGCCAGTTCTCGAAAACGACGACGGTACAGAAAGACGGGCCATAGAGCCAAACGCCGAAGCTGTTCGTGTTGATAACGGCAAGAAACCTATCTGCATATCCTGCAGGAAACTCAAGACCAGATGCAACAAGGAGTTACCATGTAGCCAGTGCGATTCCGAGGGCCGGACTTGTGAGTACGACCAAACTCCGTGAGTGGTCCTGCAAACTCCGAGACCAGTCGCCCAGCCAATTCCCGAAGACGACAACGGTGCAGAGCCCAGAGATGATAAAGCAGCGAAAAGACGGGCCATAGAGCCGAACACAGAGATCTCTCGGAAGGGCAAGGGCAAACAAGCTTCTTGCAATTCGTGTAGGATACTCAAGGTCAGATGCAATAAAGAGCTGCCATGTAGCCAGTGCACAACCAACGACGGGACTTGCGAGTACGAACGAAGGGTTTGGGAGAATCTGTCGAATCGTGAAACGGATGAGGTGGTTTTGCTGCAATCTTAGCTACCCACCCCAACGTCTGTTGAGACCTGCAAGGGTATCTCCTGGTTCATCACAGCCTAACCCACGGACATGAGCCTTCCGGGAAGCATTGCACAGCCTCGACTCGAAAATCTCTGGGTGGGGCTATACTTGCCTTTCGCGAAATCGGACATCTTCACTTTTACCTTCACTTCTGAAATCACTCGCGCTTCGCTCTGCGAGTCCCTATACCAATGGACATCAACATCACATCGACACAATATCCCCCGTGCTCTCGTTGTTGAGATATGGTGGTTGTTTGTATTGCAAAAATGAACATACGCTAGCGCGGTTGTGGATCCGCCAATGGCAGGTCACCGTGAACCTGAACCTGAACCTAAAACTAAACTTGGCTCGACCATGGTTTCGCGACGACTAGAGAACGATCTGCTTGCTCCTGTACTCGGATGACAGCTAGATCATTCTCACGGCATCGCTTCTGTCGGCATAGGCTCCAGGAGGTTTCCATATACGGAAAGGCTGAGTCGTGCTCTACGAGATCTTGCGCTGCCTACTGATGAACCCTTTGCACACGATGACAACGGCTTTGACTAGCTCTAGCATTGCTGCTATTCTTGCGGAACACTAGCCAGACCTTCTGGATAAGCTCGGGGCCGAGTGCTTATACAGTGCGATGTGCTGCATTTGGAGCATCCAACTCGGTAGGCAGACAGCTGCAAATTCGTGAATACGCCGGTCAACAACTTCGCACACTACTTCTCCTGCGTATTTGAGCTGCGACGTCTGCTACCCCCTTGAGAAGCTCGAAGCCAGAACTTTCCGGTGCCAGTTCCGTAAGTAGGCGTCGACACTGAGACTTGGATGTTCGGACCTTGCTATCTGCGGCTTTGGTGGTGTAAGAACGTTGCCTTTGCGCTCAGTAGCCTTCGTATGAAGTCAGAGTCTCGATATGAACGTTTCCCAATTAGTTGACACGAGCGAAGTCGCAATTAAGCCTCGACTAGAGTGTGTTAAGCTTCACTAGCTCGAAGTCCATACGAGCTGGACCCAAAATCTGGCGAGGCCTCTCGCTCGAAAGCAAAAGAGAAGACCTCGCTGTACAGATCCGGGCAGCGTTGGCTGGGACGGAGACAAACTCGTCGGCAAAGGCTCAGAGTGTCAATTCGGAAGTAGCACCTGACGACTGTATGAGAAATGAAGTAAATGGTCATCAAATATCAATACATCTATCTCCATAACCTCTCCTCCTCAAAGCCGAGACAACCCCCATACTTCACCAGCCGCGAGGCCGTCAATGTTCTGCGTGAAAGCGAGCGTGAACCGAGATAATCACTGTATATGTCCCCTGAACAATCGTAGCTAACGAAGCAGACACCAGCGCTCGATGCAGACTTCCTCATGCCATAAAGCAATGCTCGCTAATGATATCCCAAAACGAGGTTGCAAAGATGTTTGCGTAGTAAAGATAAAATACAATGGGGGGTATCATAAAACGTCATGACCAGATGCTCGCTTAGATGATGAGAATGTGTGATGTGATATGTGTTCGTTTCGATCCATCAGAGAAACCCTCCCTGCGCACCCTGCTGTATGGTAGTCGGCGGCATGTTCGCCCTGATCTCCTTCGGGTTGCGGTATCCGCCTGCAGCGCTCTGGCTTCGCGGGAGCATTGATGGTGGGATGGTGGTTTCGCTGATCTTGCCTTCCATGCCATACACCGGTGGCGCAGGGGGTGGTGGAGGAGGCGGAGGGATGTGATCTTGTGTGCCGATGTTTTGGGCGGCCATGGCTTGTTCGTAAGGACTCTTCGCGCGACTGATGCTTTCGCAACGCTGCTGTTGGTATGGGAATGGGGGGAGGACGGTCTCGTACGGCGGTTGCTTGTACTCTTGTGGAGACTTCGCGCCGTTGCGGGAGGTGCTGCGCATTCGGTCGCCAAATCCACGGAAACGTGAGCCGAATGTCTCGCTGACTGATCCTCTTCCGCGACGATGAGCTGAAGGCGATGCTGTCGTTGCTCGGTCCATTGGCTGCGGGTAGGTAGTCGATGGGAGAGTGTTCGGAATCTCAATTGCCGACATGGGTGGATTGTCGTCCATGGCGATGCTGATGACGCCAGAACCACGAGGTTCGCCACCGGACTGTTGGTTGTACATGGTCGGCGGAGGCGGTGGCGGCGGTGGTCCACTGAGGTGCTGAAGCTCAGGCAATACTGGCGGATCCTCCACTTCCGGGACGATGATGATCTGCTGGTCACCGGTCCCAGCTAGAGTCTCGTCGATACTCGATACCGGGCCAACCGGCGCCTTGGTCGCTTGCGAGGCGTCAGGCGGAGAGATCTTGCGCACGTGAGACAGTCGCCGGTTCGACGACGGCAAGTTTGGCTTGTATGCAGAGTGCACGCCTGACATCTTCTCCGGTGGCGCCGAAGCAGAGCGAGATGGTGCTTGCGGGCCTTTTTGACCAAAGACAGTCGAAGGCAGCAGCGGTGCTATCCCATCGTCGAGTTCGGAAGAGGTCAGCTGACTCATGTTGGAGGTGACATGGCTTGAGTTGGATGTGACCTGGCTGTAGTTGGAGCTAAGATAGCTCATGTTTGAGGTCAGATTCGATGTCAAGTTTGAAGTTAGGTTGGACTCGACGTTGGACCCGGTCATCTGGCTCAAGTTGCTTCCAATGGATGAAAGTTGGCTGGCATTGCCTGGAATTTCGGGGACGGGAGGAGTGTTGTCGCCTTTGCCATCGGATCCGATGTAACGTGGGTGTCGCATTGCCCGAGGTGTGGCGGGCAAGCCAATGGGTGCGGATGGTGTTGATGTGGCTGTAGCACGGTTGTACTTCGCCATGGCATCAGGGTCGACCGTCTGTGACCGTGGGAAGGGCGGACCATACGAGGTCGGGCTGTTGCCGAGCTCTGTCTGCGATCGTTGACCCAGAGCAGGTCTCATAGCTCCCAGCTGAGCTTCACCAGGTAGAGGAATGCTGGGAGCAGAAGGCCGTCGTGCGAGAGACAGACGGCGCTCTTCCAGCTCTTTCGCAGCCAGTTCCTTGCGGCTGAACCCACGTGGTTTGAACGGGTAGCTCTCCGAGGCAGACGAGACCTGAGAAGCATCAGTGACACTGTTCTTGCTGAGCTGCGACACGGCCATGCTCAGATTGCTCTCGTCACCAAGTGTTGGCTTCCGGCTCGATGATCGTTCCCGTCTTGTGCGACTCTCGGCCCGGCGAGATGGTGCGTCACTTGCTCGGCTGTCGGCCCTAAGACGTATGCGACGCCCGTCACTGTTGGTGTCGTCCTCGACTAGCGGCCCTGGCGTCGCTGTGGCCATGGGCAATGGCGAAGAGGGTGAACGAGCTGAAGAACCCACAGTCCTTTCGTTATTACGACCTCGAAAGCTCTCCGCTCTCAGGCGCGCACCGTCTGGGCTCTGCTGGCGACTTGCACCACGACTGCGAGCACGAACAGGTGGTTCAGGCGAAGCGATGTCCATATCGCTGGCCTGTGGCGCCCGTCGTCGTTCCGGCTTGGGCTCTGACCTGAACGAACGCATACTCTTGTGCGAATCCACTGGCGAGGCTATCTTGTAGAAGCTCTCATCATCGGTCGTGGCTGGCTCTGCCTTCGATGCATGCGTAGCCTGAGCAATCTCTTCTGGCGACATCGGGACCGGCGAAGAAGGCGATCGTTTCGCAGGCTTGATGTAGCGTACCTCCTGCCGTTCGCGTGTTTCCGAGTGCTCCCGTCCACGGCTGGAGCCTCTTCCGGGACGACTCGCCTCGCGCTTGCGACTCTCGCCTCGCCGCTTACTCTGTGCTCGTTTCTCACGAGCGTACTCACGAGCTTCTTCGACGCTGCTGATGTAGTTGTTCACCGCTCGACCCGTGCCACTTCTGGTGCTGCCATCGGTAAGTGGTGGACTGAGCGCTCCTGCTCGGCTGCCCCCGGTACCTGGGCCGGGCGAAAGTGCATCGGTGTATCGTGTGTCCATTACTTGTACGGCCAACCCGTCAGGCTTTCGTTCGTCGGAGCCGTGACGGGCATGCGAGTCCTTCAGCCTAGTGAACACCCCTTGAGCCGGCGAAGGCAGATAGTTGTCGTCTCTGAGCGCTGCATTGGGTGCCAGCTTATCAGTTGGGCCGGTCGTTCTAAGGGTTGTAGGTGGTTCCTGGTTACTGCTAACAGAAGACGTCCTCCGACCATGGCCTGGAGCAACGGGTGTAGCAAAGTCACGAGCCGCGGTGATTGGTGTGGCCAATTTCGCTGCTTCTTGCTTGGCGCGCTCGATGTCAGTGCGGGATGGTAATCTCTTCCTTCTACTGAAGCCGCCGGGGGTCGCAGTTCTTGCGGACGAAGGATCCCGCATCATCCTCGATCGCTGTTGCCAGGGGTCAATGCCGCCGGGAGATAGAGCCGATACTGGTGGCATAGCAGATTGAGCAATGGGAGTGACACCAGCAGCGTTTAGAGGTGTTCTCGGATCTAGGCCAACCGGAACACCCTTTTCGCCGAAGGTCGTAATGAGCTTCAGTGATGCATTCTTCTGCGTGAGTCGTCCAGATGCGGACCTGGACGGAGGAGACAGCGGTGGACTCGTCATGCCTCCAGCACTTGGAGGCTGCGTAAAACGCTCGTACTGAGCCGCGTAGACGGCGTCCTGTGCTCGTGGCGAGAACCAGGGCTCGGAAGTTTCGATGCTTGTGCAGGAGAAGCATCGCACTGCAAGCTCTGCTTGGCCTTGCTGAACGGCGGCCTCACCCCATTTGCGGATGAGGTACGATATTCGGCCCCAGTCAGCTGCGCAAGTCAGGCAAGTCAGTAGCACGGCCTCCAGCCAGTATTGCTGCGAAACATAGACTTCGATCGCGTCATTATGTTCGCCGAGGCCAAGCAGAATGGCTACCGCCGGATGGACGTCGCCCTTTTCTAGCAAGCGCTGGACGAATGCTTCCCCGACCTTCTTCTGCGAATCTCCACCAATGGAGCTCAAGGCGAGTAACATCCAGTCCGATGAAGTCATTGACTCTGAGCCGACCATTGACGCCATATTGTCTGCGCCGATGTCTCCAAGCCATTTCTGGAGCAGAACGCCACTGGCGGAACCGGGTCTGTGGTGCTCCATTTCGTCACGTATCAGAGCTTCCGTTGTGTCGTTCCACCCAAATATGACACTCAGCATTTCGCGCTGAAGAAGATCGGGGGTTCGTGCAGCATTGCCGTAGTGCGGGGTCCGAAACGACACTTCTCGTAGCTTTGCGCGAGTGTGTGGAAAGAGATCCATGGCTGCTGTATCTTGCGATTCTTGCGGACTTCTCATGATCTCTTTCCGGAGATTTGTGGGTCGGTACCTGGAGTTCGAGGCGGACGCGAAGGATGAAACTGAGCGGATAGATATGCTTTCGTGACCGGGCCGCGCTGAAGCCGTACCCATCGAAAACTCCGTGGGCTCGTAGCCAGAGTTCGTCGAGGCGCGCGACGAATCCGGTCTGTCATACAAATACTTCCGGCCTCGGCGTCGTGATCCGGATGATCTGGAACTGGCAGATGAAGCGCGACTTGACGTCGGACTGAGAGGCATGACTTTGTCGCGAATCTCTGATTGAAGAGCATCAAGCGTGTCCATCTCGTGAGCGATCTTCTGTATCGGCGACATGTAGGCCGTTTCGTCCGCGCTGCTCTCTCCAGGGTCGGTAAAGGTCGGTAAAACTGGCGCGTCCGACATGGACGACTCTGACCCGGCATAGGGATTCTTGTGCTCTTCTAATGTGGTCGGAGGTGTCGGCGGTGTGTTGGCAGGTGCATGCTGGACGCTCGCTACCTGCATTGCAACATTATTTGGTGTGATGTCGAATTGCTGGACACCGTGGCCTCGGCTGAGGGTGAACAGTGTTGCAGATGGTCCAAAGTTTGCCATGCCGGTTACGTCGTTCCCAGTGGGTATCAAATCCCATGATACTTTCTTCGTTCGTACATCCCACGCGCGTGTTTCACTGAAGATGGAGTGGTTAGCTGAAGACCATAGATATTTGGATGTCATGGAGTACATACCCTTCAGCATACTGGACGATCCGACCATTCTTAGACCATGCGAACCAGCAAGGCCCCGAAGATGGTACGTCCGCGCGCTGCAGCACTCTTATGATGTTCGGTTGTTCGCTGTGGGGGGCCTTTGGTACGCTCCATACGCGCAGATCGCCGTCCATGGTCTGGGTCGCAAGCATATCGGTCTTCTGTTTCGAGGACGACCCATGCCATGCGAGACCAGTTATCTGAGAAGGCGCTCTGGTGGTTGTTAATGTGTGTAATATCGTAAATGATGGTTGTAGAGTCGCGATGAGGATGGAGCCATTCTGATAGCCAATGGCAAATGTTCTGCAATCAGCCGAGGGTGCAATCGCTGTGATCGGGTCGTAGATTGTGCGCGCGGAGATGTGCTCCGATGTAGAAGGCTCGAAGAGCACAATATTGCCTTTGTCATTGCCGAATGCGATGTTGCCATTGCGCATGAAGTTCGCGACAACCATATTCTCGTAGGAGCTGAACCGCGCGATCTCCCCACCCGTCAAGATATCCCACACGATTGTTGTCTTGCCGACATCGCTGCTGACCGCCAATCGTCCTGACCCTCTTTCACTTGCATTGTCTACTGCTATCCATGAGACAGCATCGGCGTGGCCATGGAACCTTCGCTCGATCGCGAGGGTGTCGTGGTGAAGTACGAGCACTGTCCTCTGCTGCGCATACAACAGGAAGGAGGCTGTCGCGGCGCATGGTTCGAATCTTGCTTCAGGATTCTCAGGTGTGAGTGTTGTGGGTGGTGGAGTATGTCTTGCGCCAATCGAGTTCTTGTTCGAAGCGGACGATCTCGACTGGCGCAGAGAAAGTCCTCCGTTAGACGACATATTGCGGCTTGCTGTGTCCACGCTTCTGTCAGTTGATGGTCGATGCGGTGGTCATGGCCAGAAATCAGGCCGTGAGGTCTCTCAGTAGGTCAGGTTCCCGAAATAGCAGGAACAGGACATGAAACGCTTTTGTATACTGCAAAGAGACTCGGATCAGGCGTACCCTGACATGCGCGCTAACAGCTCTTGTGTACCTGGCTGCACCTCGAGGGAACTGCACAGTCGTATCCAACAGCTCTCGTGCGCTTAATGGCCCCGCGTCCTGCAGTGTTGGTTCCCGGCTTGGTGCACCACAGCTATGCATGCAGCCGCGCTGCGAAGTGAGAATAGTAGAAGCACAGAAGACCTGCAGAGAGTCTCCGATGTAGATGGGTACAAAATTACGCTGCAGGAGAAGCGTTGAAAGCCAGGTACCTCGACGTAATCTGATGCAGAGTCAATCAAGAGCTCGGCGGCTAAAGCGTCCAAGGGTCGATGCCCAAGCGCAGTCGCCACAAATATCAGGTTCGAAGAGGCCAGCCCAATGCAGTTCTGGCCGGAGAAGAAGCGGCTAAACGAGGTGTATCGAGGAGCAGTAGGAGAGACCTATGAGTGGGAAGAGGAGGATGGTATACTCTACCATTCGCTCGGCGGAGAGGACGCCATTGCGGACGGTGCTGTCGCGGCGAGTGCTGGTGACCCTCGAATCGGCCACAGAAGTGGGACTCCGTCGAAGAGCTCCCACCCAGAGAGGCCGGGTTTCATGTGCAATGCTTGCGAGGGCTGCCGCTTTAGAGCAGGTTTACTGGGTGAGAGCGTGCGACGGAAGGAGGAGTCACATCGCCAATCTGCGTGTGAAGCCTCGGGATTGGTCGCTGGAAGTCGCGCTAAATAATTCGAGGCGCAACATCACGTTCAATCGTCTGTTCTTTTTCTGGCACCTTAGTCTCCCATATACAAACCCACGAGTGCTGGCTATCGTGATTCCCGACTCCTCTGTTGAGTGCCTCGATACCTATATCGTCGAGCTGGGAGACTCATCCACGAGCGCACATCACCGCGACGACGATAATGAGGCGGTCAAGGTCCTGCGACCCAGCTCCACTTCGTCGACATCCCAAGGACTCGGGTCCCAATAAACATCCTTGCTGCCTTGTCACGCTTCCAGTGAACAGGACCATGAACGTCGCACAGGATCTATGCCAGAGAACCACATAAAATGCACGCACCCCCGAACGGAGTTGTTCGAGTATCTGTCGTGCGCCGGGTCCCTTGCTGGCCTGTGTCGCTCCGTGATACTGGCGTGAGATCCCCGCACGACGTGCGTTGTTCCTGGCAGCGTGCATTATTGGCGACAGCATGAGCAGAGCCAGGTTGCCCCCAGATAGATCATGTTCGGCACGTTCTCGAGTTTACGTAGCACATTCGTGCATAGCATGTTCTCGTCGCACGTTCTGGTGCGAACGCACAAGGAGGCCCAACAGTTATGATGTGATCTTCCATATATCGACATGTTTTGTTTAGGCGCCGAGGCCATACTATCTCGGGATGGATCGTCGTTTGGTAAAACGGAAGTGTTGGTCTTTGAATCGATGAAGTCTTACGTCAACGATTAACGTCAATAATCAAACTAATCTCTCATCACATCTCAACATCGTGGACGATCGAGACCATCACCACATCACGGCCCAATATTTCAACCTGGGCAGCAATCACGACTCCCGAAGTTCCACGGAGCGGACCGCGTCTCGCTTACTTTCCGATCCGCACGCTTTGGCCAAGTGTTCAAAGTGATCATCGAAAGTGTTCCTGCCCATCTTGCTTTCCACCCGCCTCCCTTACTTCCTCCCCGCCACGTTTTGCAGGCCGCACGCGGAAGCATCACGAGGCGGTTGGGCCAGAAGAAACGTTCGAGAGGCACATAGGTCATAGGTTGGTCCGCATCCGCGTCCGGTGGAGTGCCTCTTCTGAGTTCTCCATAGCTGAAGACTGCTGGTGTTCTGCTTGAGCGTCTGATCGACCTTCCAATAATTCCACTGCGTCGAAGAGGATGGCGGTATGGATCAAGTATCCTCAAAGTTCTGCTTCGAGAGCTTTCTCGCTCAAGAGGTCTGCCCATTCATTAGCATTCCCATTTCTCAACTCCGATCACGAAACAAGCATACCGAAGGTAAATACAGTTCTGCATCTTTCATCCTTTTTCACTTCTTAGACGGTGAAGACGACTTGCTTTGCCTTTCCTTGTGCCCACTACTGCGTCTTCTTGTCATCGTCACTGGTGGAAGAAGGGGCTGCGCGACTGCCCGCTGCCACGCGGCAGCTTCTCGCGGCGGAGGCGGTGGTTCATCCAAGTATGCCACATCATCGTCTCCGAACAGATCCTCGTCACTGACATACGAACTTGGCCGACGGAAGCCATCTTTCGTAAGCGCTGAGCCGCTGTGCCAGCTTGGAGACGCGCAGGACGCGTATTGCGAGGTATATGATGTTGTGGAGGTCGCGCCGCTTGATGAAGAAGTATCGATGGATTTGGAGGATGAGTATGAACTCGATACCGAGGCGCGACTTGAAGCGTACGACATCTCCAACGACTTGAAAGTGGCCAGCTGAATTTTCAGAATCCAGGCAGAGCGCAAGAATAAATCCGTGTGCTGGAAAGGGCGGTCTGTACAGACAATATAGCCGCGAGTGTGACAGGCGAGACAGGTAACTGGCACAATCGAATGACACGTCGAAAAGTTGATTTATTCTGACGAGTAGACAAACACGCTCGTTTGGAACGCGAGCGACTACGGATCATTATGTAATTCATCATGATGCCAACTTCGCTACGTTCTTTTTGTCACATCACAAAGTGAGTAAGACACATCGTCCGTCCGGAGCCCGCCCGCCCCGACTCTACCGCAAACCCACGGAAATCAACCGACAGATCCCGATTCTCTCACTAGCGTCTGGGGATGTGGACGTTCCGAGTCAATGATTCACCACATTTGTCGCATACCGCCTCGCACTCGTCTCGCGTCGGGCTGTGGATGAATCGTCGTAGATACCAAGCAGCAGTGCCACGCATGCACACCTACAAATAGCGGTCGGTGATGACAGATCGTAGTGACTTGTCAATACTGCGAGTACATGCTGCGCCGGCAAGCCGGACATCCTCAGCAAAGGCGGCAACTTCAGGAAAAGCATTGCACTTTGGATAAACCTATTACTCATCCTATACTTCAATTGCATTCACCCACCAGATTTGGGGCGGACAAGGCTGAAACCACACCGGGACCGACCTCCGTACGACACCATCTCGCTGCTGACTGTGTCATGCTGTGCAAAGATTACTCCGCGTGTTCTGTACACATGTACCGCACAACCGGAGTCGGCGCTTGCAGCGGATTGTTCGTTCCACGCTGACACCGCCCTCGCACTTTACTGACCATACGAGGCTGCCGCTGAGGGAAGCCTTGTGTCCATGATAGGACAAAGGTACACAAAGAACTGCCCACGCTGCCCTACACACACTTTCCGATATACGGCGAAACTCCGTGGCTGCCGCACCCGCACCATCAAAACTGCGGAGGTGTGGAGAGAAACCGAGAAAATTCTTGACCAGACGGGCACAGAGGCCGAATGCTCCGAAATGTTTACGAGCAGGACCCTCACCACTGCCCGAAGATTCACCACTATACATAGGTACTTCGCTCTGATGATGCGTCTCTCTTTGTTGATGACGGCACATACTCTTCAGACTGAGGTCCAGACTGAGGTCAAGCAAGTAAATTGCAGGGAGATATGTACGTTTCTACTTACAAGTACAGACTATGTACTTCATGCTACACCTTCGGCGCGTCACCAGCGATTCGCAAGCGTAGCAAGGCCAGAGGCATGGGACGGATGACCCCCACCGAGTTTCTGCGCAATCTCAGCACCCGCGAGACGGCCAAATGTCATCGATCTCAGACAGCTGGTAGCAGGTGGATACTCGTTGTAGAACAGTCCAGTCATCTCGCCCGCCGCCCAGAGACCTGGGATGGGCACGTCGTTGGTAGAGAGAACGCGGGCATGCAGGTCAGTCTTTACACCGCCGTATCTGTGAAACGTCAGGATGAGTAGAGATGACTTCTCAGATGCAACTCACGTGAAGGTCAGGTTCGAAGTCAACGGGTAGCCATAGAAGGGGCCTTTCGTGATCGGCGCTGCCCAGTTGGTCTTGTTAGGGCTGAGCCCTGTCGTTGCCTTGCCGTCAAGCTATAGACGAAAGGGCAAACGGGTTAGCGAATGTCATAGACAAGTCGGGTTTTTGCCCATTGTTTTGTTACCTTCATTAGATCGAACGTCTTGTCGTTGATCGCTGCATTGTACTCCTCCACAGTCTTCTTCGTAGCCTCTGGGTCCAATCCCAGCTTCTGAGCTAGCTCTTCAATGGTGTCTGCCTTCTCTGGAGGAACCTCCGTGGTCTCGTACACCCAGCTGCCCTTGAAGCGCTCCATGATTGCATCGTCGGTGATGAAGAAGCAGGACATATCTTGATCTTTCCAGCACTCCAAAGCGATCATCTCGAAGGTCGCGAAGAGGTGACGGTTTCCTTCGTCGTAGAAGCGCTTGGAATGCTTGTTGACCACGATTCCGTAGTTGTGACCTGGACCTAAGTTAGATGAAAGTCGCGGCCGACAAGATTGAATACTCACCCCACATGACAGCATCTGGCTTCCCAGACCTAGTGTCGACAAGCTCGCAGTGCATGCCGTCGAATGAACCTGCAGTGCCAGCCCCAACCTCGAGACACATCTTCAGGCCAGCACCGCGGTTATACTTCAGTCCAGGCGCAATCAGAGGGAGCTTGTGCGTATCACGACCAACATATCGAGCCATCATTTCCTGGAAGTAGGGGGTAAAGAATCAGCAGTGCTCTGCGTTACAACGCGACCTCCGCCTTTCGTAGCTTACCTGATTACCTTCGAACCCACCACAAGCGAGGACAACACTCGGCGCGATTAGATCGTGCAGATAGCCATCAGCCTTACGAACCTTTAACCCTCGGATGGCGCCAGCATCGTCGGTTAACAGCTTTGAAGCCTCTGCCTGATAGATGATGTCCACGTTTTGGTACTTCTTCATATGGCCAAACAAGTTATTGATGATAGCATTGCCGCCGCCCTCTGGAAACACGAAGTGCTGCTCCGTCTTAAACTCCAATAGCACGTTTTCCTCGTCATGGTGGACAAACTTCACGCCGTGATCCTCAAGATAGCGAGCAGAGACCGGAGCTTCTCGGCGCAACTTCTCGCAGTAGTCCTCGTCGGCAACACCATTGCTCACCCGCCTCATCTCTTTGACCCAGTCGGCGTCTATAAGATCGATGGTCAGTCAAGGTAAGCAAGGTGGACATCTTTCCACTGAACCGCCTCACCAAAGTCTAGGTTCTTGTCCAGCCGAAGATACGCCATGGTCCACTTGGAGGCACCGGAGCGTTCGCCCTCTTTTCCTACTTCAACAAGTGCAACCCTGGCATTCTTCTTGAGCCGCTCGGTCTCCTCCAGAAAGGCAAGGGTCGCCATGCATCCTGCGAATCCTGATCCAACCACGACCAGATCGTAGCCTCGGAAGGACGCCATAGTGTTTCGATATGAATTTGGAGGATGGATAGAGAGATACGGGACCCTCGCTCAACGTAGTCAAGGGCAATATAACAACAGCGCATCGTTTCGAAGCGAAACTCGTCCATACTTATTATGCTCGACTTACCTGCCCCGCCTTGCTCAGCTCCAGTTGGCCGAAGCAGCCTATGCACTTTGAGGGGAAGGGCCAGAAGTTCGACGCAAGTCGCAGATCCTCTGCTGTTCCTGACGGACCTTGACTCCGCTTGAGCTCGATGTGTTGCGATCAGCTGAGGGGACAAGGGTGAGGTCTTGCTCTATTCCCGACATCTGGGGTAAGGTGGAGAGCGGAAGAGCGGGAAGGCTAGTGCTAGCATAAGCGAGCCATCTCAAGGCAACTGTACCGAGTCAGAACTTACAAGATAGAGATCGAGACCATTCGAACGTAGACCGATCACGCCACAGACATCACTTACTGATGGCCTTCAGGAAGCGGAACGTCGCTCTGGGCGGTAGCACGTCGAACGCCGCCGCGGCGCCAGCCTCCAAACCTGAAGGTGCGCCCGGTGTGAAACCATCACCATTTACTTCGCATCCCGTAACATCAACAGGAAGTTCATCACTGGACTCGTTACTTGGAGGCCATGGAGGGCTTTCACTGGGATCCAGTCTCTTCATCGAGGAGAGCGGAATGACCGATTATGGGGGAGCTCTCCTGAGTTATTACGCCGCCGAAGGATTATGCCAAGGCCACACAATTCATCTCGTCGGAATGGGCGACCACTGGATCCGGGAACTACCTGGTGTCGCAGCTCAGAAATCGAGCAGCCGTAGAGAGCAGAGCCCAGCGGACGAGGAGAAGATGAAGATCGCCTGGAGGTATGAGAGGTTGGGGCAGGCGGGTGAAAGAGGTGCGTGGCAACGTAGCTTGATGAGCAAAACGAGCATCTAAAAGGCATGCTATCTTTTCCTTCCGTCGAAACTGACGGTAAGTCCAGCACTTCCTATACGTCAACCTCCAGGCCAGACATCCATTCCGCAAGAAGAGGTGCCTTTTTGCCACACCTTCGACCTAACCAAACGCCTCACGCTCCCCAAGGACGCGAAGATCAACCACATCCAGATCTCACGCGATGCTCAACCTTTCGACCCCATCCTCCAAAGCCTCTCGCGAAGCCTCTCAACCTCACCCCCAAACACAATCCACCGCCTAATCATCCCCTCAATCCTCAGCCCAGGCCTCTACCCCCCGCACGCCTGCATCCCGCAGAATTTCCTCCGCATCCTGCACAATCTCCGCGCCCTCCTCCGCCAGCACCACACCAAACTCACAGCAATGCTCACCCTCCCCCTGGAACTCTACCCGCGATCGCAAGGTCTCGTCCGCTGGGCCGAACTCCTCTCCGATGGCGTACTAGAGCTCACGCCCTTCCCACATCGCATGGACGCCTATACGGAGGCAGCCAAGCCCAACGAAGAACAGCCGCAAGGGATGGTGAAGGTGCACAAAGTGCCCATCGACACCGAGCGCGGTGAAGGTGGCGCGGGGGCGGGGAATAGTATGGGCGAGGATCTGGCGTTCACAGTTAGTAGGCGGAAGTTTGCGATTAAGCCGTTTTCGCTGCCGCCGATGGAGGGGGATCAGGAGGCGCAGGCGCAGAAGGAGGGGGCGGAGAAACCTGCGGGAAATGCGGTTGGGAAGCTTAGTGGGAAGGATTTGGAGTTCTGAGTGAGGAGGGTCGATTCAGGAGTAACTACTTAGTGGTATGTCTGGCCTCGATCATGCATGCCAGGAGGGCCAGAGGCCGAGGCCGAGCTATGGAGAGCATATAGCTACGTCTCTACACGAGCTACGCAGCTGCGCCAAGTGGTAATAGCTGTACTTGCCGTCACGTACCAGCTCCATCCCTCTTGCCGCCGTTTCACGCACGAGCCACTCTCCCAACCGTGGGGAGGGAGGATTCAGCATTGCCACCTCAGCCATCACATCATGCTCGTCGTGGTTGTGGCTGAGATCGTTCCCGGCCGTTCCTCGAAGCCATTCGGAGCGCCTGTCTTGAATGTCAAGTCGTCTCCTCACCGCACGGTAGCGCCCGCCAGCGTCATGACAGTGCAAAGCCCCTGCTTCGTCTTCAGCTGCGAAACGTCCTTCCCACTCTCCTTCAGCTTCTCCACTGCGCTCGGGTCGAACGCCGCCACCTTGTCGTCTGTCGTCGTGAAACCCACCTGGCAATCATCCCATACCTTCTTCTTCGGGTTGAGCACCGCATCCGGCTCGCCCTCCCACCCTTCGAAATACACGCGCTCTCCTGCTTCGGCTTCCGCGGGCGGGTTCACCAGCTCAACAGGTCCGGCGTGATTGTCCACTTCTCCAGGTGCGAGACGAGGTGATGCGGCCAGTACCATGGCTGCACTCTTGATACCTCGCATTGTGACAGGTTTGAGATTGCATACTGCGATGATCTTGCGTCCCTGCATTTCCGCGAGCGGGATGAGGCCGTTCAGCCCTGAGCAGACCGTCCTCACAACCTTGCCTTCGTACTCAGAGGTGTTTTCCGTGCCCGGTGCATCGCCACACGCGATAGTGCTGACGTAGAGCGAGTCTGCGTTGGGATGGTTCTCCGCCTTCAAGATGTGACCGACCCTTAGATCAATGAGCGCAGGCGAGAAAGGCTTCTCAGGTGCTGGTGCGTTCTTAGGCTGCTTGGGCGCCTTCTCCTTCTTCTTGCTCACCCCCGGTACTTCCGCTCCAACTGCATTTGCAACCTTCTCACCAAGATCCTTCGCTTTCTCCTTCTTGGGTTTGCTCTTCTCCGCGTCCTGAGCCTCTGACAATGCAGCAGTAGTGACCGTACCTCCCGCCGCTGCTGCTGTGTCTGCTCCTGCAGCTGCGAGTGCCTTCTCCTTCTTCTTCCGTTCCTTCTCGGCCTTCGCATCGACTGGCTTGATTGGGCTGACCACCTTCTTCGGGTCAATGCTGACCTTGTCCGAGTCGGAGAGCTTCAGGCCGAATAGCGGTGCATTCTGGACGAAGTCGAGATGTCGAACGATGTGATGGTACCCCTGCTCGCCTGTCCGCTGTTCGTCTGTCCAGTCCTTGACTACGGGGGCGAGACGAGCGTAGAGGGCGAGATCGGCTATGCTGGGTTTACTGCCGAGGAGGGTTGTGCGGGTGGAAAGGTGGGTGTTGAGCGAGGACAGACGCTCCGCTGTTTTGGCGCTGTCTTCAGTGCTTGACGCGATGTGCTGGCATGTGACGAGCCATTGTTCGATTTCTGTCTTTTCGGTAGTGGAGTACTGCAATAAAGATTAGCGATGCTACCATATATGGTCCATAGGTGTGTGTTTCTCACTTCGGCGTTCTCGAAGATATTGGACGATGCTTTTGTAGGGTCACTCTCCTCTTTAGCTTGTGGATAGGACGTCTCGATCAGCCTCTTGGTGGTGTCATCGAGGGTCGCCATTTTCGAGAAGTGCCGTGTGGTCGTGTGCAGTCTCGAGTGTCTCCAGATGGGCAAGTTCCGCTTTGTTATGATGTCACGGCGCTGAGTCGCAACAGATCGGCAGACGACTCGGAGAGCCAGCGTAGACTTCGGGATGGTCGTGTGTCGGGGTCAAGTAGGGAGATGCGGTAGACGAAGGAACCTTGGACTCGCATATGAGTCTGGAGATCCAGCATTGGACAAAAATCTTAAGCTTCGCATACGCCACAGTCGACCAGGATCTACCAGGTAAGAATTTCCCCTGCAGCCGACTTCACTTCGACTTCTACACCACTTTCACGGCGAAGGTTGTAAGCTCTGATGGACGCTCCGTATGCTTAGGCTCTCCTGGGCTCTTCCAGTTGCGTCACTGTGATCTTCATGGCACCGCTATAAGTACACATAGGTATTGTTGGACAGGGGCGAGGGAGACCGAGAGGAGAGGAAAGACGAGAAGAGAAGAGAGTGACTTCACCCTCGTTCTCGATCGCGATATCGCGTATGTCGCCAGTGCAGGTAGGTCGTAGAACACTTTGACACCTTCCACGATTGGAGATTGAGAGCTCAAACGCGTCCGTTTGCGCGTGAGCGATGGTGCGGACGCCTGCAGCTGATCGATCGTCCACTTCACTTTTCACATGCTCAAGGAAGAATGAAGTGACTTCACGTTCACGTGCCCTTGGCGCTATCTACCACGCATCGGGTCCTGTCCGAAACACTTTTTCTCTCCTACACATGCCACTTACGCATTTTCTTCGCCATTGCTCCGACCTTACACCCATCGCCATCGGCCGGACGCAATGGCACTCGTTGTAAGGAACAGCAGAGCACGCAACCAAGGCGGAACAGTAGACGAGTCCGACAGTATGACTTCCACCCTCTATTCATATCATCTTTCACATGCGGTAATACTAATATCGCAAAGTCCACCATCCACTACTCGAGCTCCGCCTCACCCCTGACAGAGGCCTAGGGCTATTCGCCAAAAAGATCATCAAGCGTGGGGTCCGCCTGCTCTCCGAGACGCCGCTGCTGGTCGTGGTTTCGAAGAAGGGACCTGTCAGCTACCTTGACCTCCGGCAAGAGTTGGTGAAACTCTCGCCGGCCCAACTCGAGACCCTTTACGACCTGCAGCACAACCCAAAGCTCCTAAGACCAAAGCTGGAGGCTCAGATCCGCGACTATGCTGAGTTCGCGCGGAAGTTCGTGAAGGATGACGCTGGGATGGACCACTTCGTTGATTGTCAAATCAAGGTCAAAGCAATGTACGCTCCCCTTTCGATGATCTGCTGTGCTTCCTCTGAGCAGCTACTAACCCACATCCTCTATTCTCAGCTTCGACACTAACGCAACCGCTCTACGCAACAAGCCCGGCACCGCAATCTTCCCACTGTACAGCCGCGCCAACCATTCCTGCACCCCGAACGTCTACGTACGCGCCTCCCGAATTGTCCTTCTCCGTTAGCTGCTAACTTGCACCAGGCCAACTACAACCCACAGCTCGGCTCCCACACAGTCCACACCATCCGCGACATCCATGCCGGCGAAGAGATCTTGACAGCTTACATCGACATCGCACAAGCTAGTGACGAACGTGAAGAAAACCTTGCGAAGCGTGGCGTTACCTGCCAATGCCCGGCCTGCTTGCCTGGCGACGCTTTCGTGACATCCGAACGCCGCCGCCAGCGCATCTTCGACTTCAAGCGTTGCTCGTACGCCTACGAAGGAGACCAAGTCCGTGCTTCAGACGTCCCCGCCTACATAATCCCCCGCAACCCCATCGAGGCACTCGACAGGGCACACGAGATCATCAAGCTTCTGCTGCAAGAAGGTCTGCTCGGCATGGAGCTGGCTCAAGCGTACCGGTGGGCGTCGAAGTATAGTCTCCAATCTGGCATGCTTGAGAAGGCCAAAGCGTTCGCGCAGAAGGAGGCGGAAGTTGAGCTGTACTGCCTAGGTAAGGAGACGGGGTACATGAGCGAGCCAAGCAACGCTGCGGGCTGGACGAAGCAGTTGGAGGACATGGCCGATAAAGACAAGGTGAAGTTCAAGATGTGTGAGAAGCGGATGATGAAGGAGGCGAAGAGGTTGGACAAGAAGGCCGAGAAGAAGGCTAAGAAGAGGTGATGTGGTTGTTCTCGCTCGTGGCAGAAGGGATAGGTTTGTGGCTCGCACTCAACACGACCATGCATCATCGCTTGATCCTGGAGCGCATGACCGACAATCTCTCTGACGGTCACCAGGCGGCCATCTCGAAGGCGAGAACGGATGGCAGCAGGTCGTTCGACCATCGTTGTGATGTTACACCCTGGCTGTGTTGAAGAGCATGGTAGATATAAATTACGTGATAGCACACGCCAAAAGACTATGGGTGTACATGATCCTCACATATTCGGTCCAACCTATATCGTTGAACATACATGTAAGGTAACCTGAAGCATTTCATGGGTCAAGCCCAGAGGTTTTCCAACTCAACCTCACTTTCCCAAATCCAAACTATCCGGAGATTATAACATCAATGATTCATAACGACCATGAACAGTCTCACCACCCTATCAATCCTGATCATCGTCTTCATGATACTCACCCTGGTCTTTTTCGCGATCTCCTCCTGCCTAGGTGACGACATCCGCGCCCACTTCTCCGGACGGCGACGCGAAACCATCCCAACAACTTTCGGTCTACAGTACGCACAGATGATGGGGCAGAGTGGCAACGCCGCTGGGTGGGAGCAGATTGAGATGGAGGATATGCTTGAGGACCGACGGCGATAGGATGTCGTGAGACCATGCGGAGAGATTATGCTAGCTACTGTGTGTATATGGAGCGAAATCTTCATCATCATCATCATCATCGCGAGCCACCCGAAACCATCACAGCAAGAAGAGTACGCACTACTCCTAGCGAACCTTGGTCGGCAATCGAAACGCCAGACTCGGTTTCCTCCTGACGGCCTGACTGAGCGTACCGAAGTCCCGGCTCACGGATCTCGTTAGAGTACTCAGATCCCTTTCCACAAGCGGCAGACCCGACGTCCACACGCCGTCTGCACTCCTGCGTAAGACAGTGAGCTCGCTCTCAGCAACATAGTTTGCCGGCTCGAGGGAGGTCTCAGGTAGCCAGCCATCCGTGCGGAAGACCTGGAGCTGCTCGTCGTCGAAGTAGGAGAACTGGCGGCGTGGCATGATGACGTGGCGAGCCGGGTCTGGCGCGCGAAGCATATCTGCTGCTTCCGTGAAGTAGCCGCTTCGTGAAGCTAAGATGGTGCTGTTGCGTCTTGTATTGGCTGCTGTGGCTTCCGGAGCTGCTGTGTTCGACGGCACAATGGGTGTACTGTTCTTCAAGATCGAGCGTGGTTGATGTGCTGCTGTGTGGCCTGGACGTTGTCAGTATGCACGCGCGATGGGAAGGGGTGGTCTACTTACCAGTCACTGGAGCCTGTTCGAGGACTTGTATAGACAAGTCCGGCTGATGGTAGTTCGTGCTCCGGTGACAGTTTCGTTGTGGCACTGGGCTCACGACGTCCATAATCGTCTCGTCCACTTCCATCAACACTGGTCGCCGAGCCTTGGACGACTTTGTTGACTGTCGAATCTGTCCGGGCCGGCGGAAGTCTAGTGAGACTCCTTGGTTACTCTTTGGCTCTTGCTGAGGCGTCGTGATGGTCCGAGTATCTTGGTGTTCATTCTGGCGTAGAGCACCGTGCTCATTATGGTTCGCAACATCGTCTGCGCATTGGTAGTCACCAATTCCCTCTTGCTCAGGCTCCTCGGAGTCGCTAGGGATCCTTTCCGGAGCTCTGACAGACGACAGTTCCGACATGATGATTCTCTCACGGATACGTAGAATGGAACTTGTCCGCCTCCTGGAACTTTGCAGTCCAGCTTCGGTCTGTTTATACCCGCCATCGTCACGCTGTTGCTGCGCTGAAGGAGGTGTACCTTCGTCGGCTACTTTTGCTCCCATGTCCAGCTCGACCGCAGAGTCATGGAAGTCAACATCTGGCAGGGGCCCGCTGGTCAAGTCGAGGGCAGCGAGGTTGGGGACAGAAGGTGTCCGGACCAGGCGTCTTGTCCGTCGCTTCTTCCCGGAGTCGAGCCTCGGTTCACATTTCTCGAAACCATCTCGGCCACGGAGATCCATGCCCGAGACCGGAAGCTTGTCTCCTCTCCGAAGAGACTTGAATCTCGAGAGCGGCCCCTTCCAGCGAGTTTTGAGCACCCCGACAGGCGTCCTCGCCAGCTTCTTCGCCGGCGCTTCATCGTTCCCTTCGGCAGGTGATATCGCACGCTTGCAAGGCGCGAGTGATGAGTCTACAATAGGGTCTTCGAAGGCTACACCAGCGTAACTGCTGGCGACGGCTTTCCTTGGGACGGTGACGGTGTTCGACGGTACGAGATGAAGCTCGTTAGCAGGCACTCCTCGGGGAGTCACAGCCTTCCGCTTTGATGCCTTCGTTGCGTTCTTAGTGCTGCCGTTGACTTTGCTCTTCGGCTTTGCTACCTTTGCTGGAGGGAGGTTTTGCTTCGAAGCTGTCTTGCCAGAATCGACAGCATGGTTGATCTGCTTCTTCTTTCTGCTTAAGACGTGGCCGGATGCTCCGTCTGCAGTCGGTCCTTCATCGTGCTCCCGGCGTTGAACAGGCAGATGTTGCAGCAGCGCAGCATCTGACAGAACAGAGTCCTGTGATGCTTTCGTCTCCTGTTCTACAGCCTGGAGAACAGCCCGTGCTGCTTGCTGCGCGTCGTTGTCATCATCGTCAGTCGGAAGGTCGTAAACGCTCGTCCGGAATTGGTCAGCGCTCAGTGATATAAGCTTCGTATCTTTCTTGCCGTACGTGATTAGTGGCCGAGGAGAGTCCTGGTGTATGAAGCGTCGAGCCTGAGAATAGCGTTGCGTATTGAAGAGTCCATCACGACGACGCATTACTTCTTATCGCTCCAGTGCCAGAGATACCTGATTGGTACCAACATCTTGTTGAGTTCGAGGTGAGGTGAGGTGCGATTAAAGTTTTCGCATGGCTGCCTTCGACGCGTATGAGGAAGGAGCGACTCCCTCCACGGTAGCAAGTCCACACAATAGGCGAGAGACACTCACAAGAACATACAACGCACACACTATCTTTCATTGTCGCATCCTGTCGCTAAGTGGCATCGTAGTATGCATCGGCCAACGCCCTCGTCATAAGCTGATATCAGCCATTACAGCATTCTCCTGATTTCCGTCTCGTTCATGTACTTCTCCAACCCACTATCGAGATGCTCCCACCACTCAAACATCATTGTTTGACAGATGAGTTTGAACCACGGCGTGAACTGAAGCTGACCCTCCTTGAACATCTGCTTCAGCTCATCGGGTGTCACGTACTTCGTATCCTGCACCTCGTTCGGGTTCACATCGAGATCCACGTCTGCCTTGATGAACAGAATGTAGTCGACCTCGTGCTCACCCCATTTGCCGTCGCTCGGCGCCTTGTAATGTATCCGCGTCAGGAACTTGAAGTCGTCGATCGGCACTTGACTTGCTTTAATCCCAAGCTCCTGGTCTAGTTTCCTCTGTGCCGCCCTTTTTGTGCCAGCGACAGCTGCTTCCAGCGTTGATCCCGTCTCGGTGGGAATGCCGAGAGGATGCGAGCAACAAGTATTCGTCCATAGATCCGGGAACGTGATTTTCTCTGTAGCTCGTTGTTGCAATAACAATCGGTTCTGCGAGTCGAAGAGGAAGCACGAGAACGCACGATGGAGCAGTCCTTTGTTGATATTCTCCATCAGATGGCAGACTTTCTTGCTCGCGCTGCCAATGGGCATGTCGTTCTCGTCAAGCACGATACAGACTTCGTCCATGAGCCGTATTTGTTCTTCGTCGTACCCAGCGAGGTCGGCATCTCGAGTCGCGGAATTTGCTGTTTGTTCGGCAAGTTGTGTGTTGATTTCTGGGAACAGATGGAGGATGTTTTGAGCGGTTACGGTTGGTTGTTCCGTCTGCGTTATTGTCGCTGTGGTAGACATCTCAGCGTTCTTTTCGAGAGGAGCAAGATGTTGTGGTGGTGTTCGAAGCAACGTGAAATCTTTGTGCTGAGGAGACGATCGTTCGATCCCAATGGCAGACCAAAGTTCTGGAAGTTCTGGAAGCCGAAACGCAGGGCAATTTCCTGTGGCGTAGTTCACGTGAGCAAGCAGCTAGCCATTTCTGTCCTCCGTCCCGTCATCCCCGTAATTGATGATCCTCGTGGTCGCGTGTGCTGGAACTTTTTCACAATATCCTTTCGACACTCCCATCCATTGTCGAATCAGGCGGAGGAGATGGCGTGGTAGTATCAGGACTCGAGGCATCGCCGAGTCTGCATCTCTACGGATATGCTGACTCGAACGACCGGACGGCAACAACGGAGGCACACAGCACGCCTCCTATCAGCCAGTTTCGCCCAACTCAATCTACCATGGCTCGCACCTGCTCAGTTGCGATGGAGTGCCACACAGTCGGCATCATCGACATTGCCGAACCGATCTCGACGGCGGAGTACATCAAAGTCACAATCACTCTCAGCGCGGACTCGACATTTGGCCACCGCGACGGATGCATACCCTGCACGATCCCTTCATCAATTCCCACCACCCAGTTATAACGACCCTTTTCGGAATCCAACACAAGACACCAGCGTACCATGGGACCCAAGCCAGACGTCGAGAGCGCCTCTTTCGACATTGCGACCCCTGGGCGAACCGATAGTACTCAGATCCCACATGCACCATCCCGACGAGATAGTCAAGGTCCTTCATGGTGTTCAGGGTACGGCGCACGAATTGCTATCACTACTGCACACTGCGCTCCAAGTAGGACGACTGAGTCGAGCCGCGCAGATTGTTCAGCGCCTTAGTGAGCTATTCACTCCTCAAACGACGGAAATGGTGCATGCGCACACCGCATATCTGGAGGCGTCGTTAAAAGCTTTAGCACTTCATGGCAGGGGTGAGCAAGCCGAGAGAGCACTGGACGGGATGCAGAGATGGTTCGAGATTGAGATCAAAAAGAGAGGCGTGCGGCTAGATGCAAGGATACTGGTGGTCATGATTCGTGCCTCGATCAAGGCCCTGACAGGACCGAAGCGGGATAGGACAATCAAGAGATATCTGGATTTGGCGCAAGAAAAGGGCCGCGATGTTTACGAAGAAGTGATTGAATCTCAGGAATACGACGATGCTGAGTTCACCATCCTTGGTCGCCTGAGCTACGAACACTCGCGTCCCCAAGAGGTCCTAGAAGGAGAAGCTCTGGTGGTAAAGGAGGAACCTCTTCCGATTCAGCGCCAGGACACTCTTCGCATGGACGACGTGCCTGCTGTGCTGCCCACAGCGCTACGTGGTGAAGGTTTGACTGGGGTCAAGAGAGCCCTGGAGGATTTCTCGCAGACGCCTCTTCTGCCAGCGGATGCTTCAGCGGAGCAAAAGCGCGAGCACGCTCTGATGCGGCAGCAGATGATGGAAGAGTCGTCGGTAGAAGTGGCGATGGACAGATGGCGCAAAGCAGATGAACAGCTTCGAAAAATTGGAATCCATACATCGATGCAGAGCAAACCGATAAGTGCGCTGATGAGGCAGTGGTACCAGTCGCTTTTGCCGGCTTTGGAGCAGGAGCTCGCGGAGTGCAAGAAACTCCTCAGCAATCCTGGCAGATCCGACCACGATCGTTATCACTATGGTCCCTACCTTGAGTTGCTCCCGCTCGACAAGATCGCAGCGAACACAATCTTGCATACAATGACGAAAATCGCCGCCAAAGATCGATCGAGCGATAGGTGGACACTGGAAGTCAAGCTGACCGTATTGACGATGGGTCTTGCGCGAGCCATCGAGCAGGAGTGCAGTGTCGACTCTTCGAAACAGAAGTCACTAAGGCGAAAACGCAACAAGCGCTTCAATTCGAAGGCAAGCATACACGCGAAGGACGGCTCGAAGAATTCCGACCAGAGCAACTTGCTGTCCAGTTTGTCTTGGCCATTGGAGGCGAAGGTGAAGTTTGGTGCCATGCTAGCAACGAAACTGATCGAAACGGCGCAGCTACCGGTCACTCGGTTACATCCCCGGACCGGCGAGAATATCACTCAAGCACAGCCTGCATTTCTGCATCGATTCAAGTGGGAGAAAGGCAAGAAGACCGGCATGCTCAGTCCGAACCCTGCTCTGGTGGAGAAACTCGAAAGCGAGCCCGTTGGCAGCCTTATCGCTAAGCGAATGCCCATGATCGTTGAGCCGCAGCCGTGGACCGGTTGGAACAAAGGAGGCTACATGCACTACTCCAACAGCATTTTGCGACTGCCATTCGGCGACCGCAGTGCGAAAGAATACTTCATGGCTGCACACGACAAAGGAGACACGACACAAATTTATGCTGGACTCACCGCACTTGGGGATGTTCCATGGCTCATCAACCACGATGTGTTCAAGGTACAGCTCGAAGCTTGGAACTCTGGCGAAGCAGTAGCAAACATTGCGCCCTTGCACCCGCAGCTTGACGTACCGCCAGAGCCCGAGCCTTCGGCAGATCCGGCACCAAGACGAAAGTGGCTCGAAGAGGTGCGTGAGGTGGAGAACAAGCGCATAGGCCTTCACTCGGAGAGATGCTTCCAAAACTTCCAGATGGAGATAGCGCGCACCATGCTGAACGAGACATTGTACTTCCCGCACAACATGGACTTCCGCGGACGGGCTTATCCGATACCGCCCTACCTCAACCATATGGGCGCTGATAACGTCCGAGGCCTGTTGACGTTTGGTCGAGGTAAGAGACTCGGTGCAACAGGTCTCAGGTGGCTGAAGATCCACCTCGCTACCGTTGCTGGACACGACAAAGCCAGCTTGTCTGAACGTATAGAGTTTACGACCGCTCACCTAGATGATATCTACGACTCTGTCCGCAATCCGCTCGGCGGCCGAAGATGGTGGCTGCAAGCTGAAGATGCCTGGCAGACTCTGGCTGCATGCTTCGAGTTGACCGCAGCTCTAGACTCGCCGGATCCGGAGAACTTCATTTCACGCCTTCCGGTCCAACAGGACGGCACATGCAACGGGCTTCAGCACTACGCCGCTTTGGGTGGTGACAAGATCGGTGCGGCGCAAGTCAACTTGGAACCAGGAGACCGTCCTGCGGATGTGTATACGGCTGTGGCTGAGGCTGTCAGGACTGATGTGCACAAGGACGCACTAGCAGGCAATGTGATTGCCAAGAAGCTCGATGGCCATATTACCAGAAAGTGTGTCAAGCAACCTGTGATGACCAACGTGTATGGCGTCACCTGGTTCGGGGCAAAAGAGCAGGTGCGCAAGCAGATGGAAGTCATCTTCCCGGATGTCAGAAAGTTCGACGAGGTGAACTACGCCAACATGTCGCAGTACATAGCGACTAAGATCTTCAAGTCGTTGGGGACGATGTTCGGTGGAGCCCAAGCTATACAACACTGGCTGGGCCAGTGTGCGGACCGCATCTCCACGTCACTGACGCCAGATCAGATCCAGGAGCTCTCAGCCGATCCCAAACAGGTCAAACGAAACAGCAAAGCTACCAAGGGCCGCCCGAAGAAGGAAGTCGTGGTAAAGCTTGGCGAAAGTGGTTCCGCCGAGGCCGATCGAGTTCAACAGCGCGCAGCGAAGCCAATGTTCAAGTCGACAGTCGTATGGACGACACCCCTCCGCTTACCAGTGGTCCAGCCGTATCGATCAGAAGGACGGCGCGAAGTGAAGACCAGTCTGCAAGGCATGACTCTACAAGAACCGCGCACATGGCATCCTGTCAGTAAGCGAAAGCAGCTGCAAGCTTTCCCTCCGAACTTCATACACTCCCTCGATGCCACGCACATGCTGCTATCCGCACTGAAGTGCAAGGAGCAGGGCATGACGTTTGCCAGCGTACACGACTCCTTCTGGACTCATGCTTGCGATGTGGATCGGATGGGTGTCGCATTGCGCGACTCTTTTGTCGAGATGCACAGCGACAACATCGTCGGTCGTCTGCGGGAAGAGTTCCAGACGAGATACAAGGGCTACATGTATCTTGCGACTGTCCTGGCGAAGAGCAAGGTCGGAAACAAGATTACTGATCTTCGAAAGGAATTGAAGCTGAAGGCAGCTGACGAGCTAGCCATGGAAGCGAAGAGGACCAAACTTTTGAACAGCGAAGATGCGGAAGAACGCAGCCAGGGTCAAGCCATGCGAACTCCCGGGAGTATCCTGGAAGCGGAGGGTGACGAGTCAGCTTTCGCGGTCCCGGCAGAGATTGCGGAACATCAGCTCGGCATTATCCCAGACACTGCCGACATTCATTCTAACGAGGATGAAGCTGAGGTTCGAGAGGTAACTGCCGAAGCACAGGAAGGTATCGTTGGTGGCAGCGTGCTGGGGACAAATACCGAAGCCACCGACGATGCTGTTACCGGCTCTGCAAAAGAGAAATCACCGGCTGTTGGGAAGTCTGGCAAGCCTAAGAAGGTCTACCCTCGGAGACTCTTCGTCTGGATGCCAGTGACGTTCCCGGATGTGCCACCGAAGGGCGAGTTTGACGTCCGCAAGATCCGCGAGAGCAACTACTTCTTCCATTGACGCGGTCAGCAAGAACGGACGACGAGGTGAAGACGCCCGCGGAGGCGGGTGAGCAGCACATTGCAATTTAGCGGGCATATGAGCCGGCGCAATGGGATTCGATGGGTGCATAGCGAGGCTCTGGGATTGTATCGTCTGACATACTAGTGTACACCACCAAATAGCTGTAAGATAGCGGGCTGAAAGATGCTCCCGACTCCGTGGTTCAGCTACGACGCCCTGAATTGCTTGTCTTTTCCAGCGGCAGACTCTGTTCATGCTGTCAAGAACGAGCTTTTACAATACGGATTTGTCTCCTATAATGCACAAGAATAGGCACTATTCACCTTTTGCACAAAAATATGGCGCTCGTACCGTAGCTGCCGACTCGAGTCTCTAGCGCGGACCCGAGAGAAGATTTGGGCTCGACCCTTGCGCGCTACTCCAAGCGAGCGTTTTCCAAACGGTCGTGTCTGTGCCATCCCTGCTCCCTGGGTCCTGCAATCGCTCGATGTTCGGTCCCGGCTGCCTGGGCCGTCTCTTCTTTAATCCTCGTCCTCCGCACTTCATCGTTCGTCTTTCACTCTTTCTGCCTCGGGCACGGTGAGCTGGACACGATGGAGAATGGTTTAGGTCAACGCGACACTCGGCGGCGGGGGAGCTTCAGTCGGTTGTTGACGAGATTACGCTCAGCGCTTCGGCGGAGAGGTCGAGGTAATCGCGATGCTGTTGCTTCGTCGAGGACGGCAGTGGTGGAGAACTCGAGGGAGGCTACCGCGATTGACAATCTGGTGGAAGATGCTTCGCTCACTGGTACAATTCCTCCGGTTCACGAAGTCGCCAATACATCCACTCTGCCAGCATTAAAAGACGACATGGTCCTTGTGCCGGACGACGACGACTCCGCCATGACGAGCAACGACATTCCACTACGAAGCCCTCCAATGCGAGCGCCACGCAGTTGTCTGTCTCAGGAGAAAGCGCAAGCGTTGTTCGATAAGTACGGCGTCAAGTACGAGCCATTCGATGTGCCTATAGCATCTCGCGAGAGATCGATGCGGGTGGAGAGGCCGATTCGAGTCATAATTCACTGGACATGTCATGATTGCAATACTCAGTTTGGGCCGAGTAAGACTTGCGTAGGCTGCGGGCATAGGAGATGTACGGACTGTCCAAGAATACCGCCGAAGCTAGCGAAGGAAGCGCTGGACAATACTCAGATTGGATCCAATGGAAGACCCGACGCCGCTGCTGGGGAGCGTCTTGACGTGGGAGGGTTGACTTGTGCTATGGTCGTGGAAGCGTCAGAGGAGTCGATGCCGACACCTGTGATAGGACCCGCGCTACCTACGATGCTCGAGGCTCGAAGTCCTGAAGACCTGGCAACAAACGATGTCTCAACCAAATTGCAACTGTACGTAAAGCAGCAACGTCCACTGTTGGCCGTAGCAGCGCTTCTAGAGGCAGACGGTCGACCGACACGGCGGACATGTCATGAGTGCAACGCTCACTTCGAGTCAGCAACCCAGGATGAATGTCAGAGTTGTGGACATCATAAATGCAGTTCTTGTCCTCGAGACCTGACCCGCACCTCCCAATGGGTCCAAGGCATATCTACCACTCACGAAATCCATTTTCAAGCGTCAAGGATGGAGCCTACCGTGTCAACGGTGAAGAGAGTGTACCGCAAACCACGCCAGCGCGTTCGATGGAACTGCCACGAATGCCAGGCGACGTTTGTGGATAAGACGAGATGCCACGACTGTCAGCATATGCGCTGCAAGCGTTGTCCACGCAGTCCGTACGTAGCGAAGATACATCATCAGCTATAGCGATCGAGCACTGACATTTTACAGGCCCAAAGAAGCGACACCGCCTCCTGATCCGGCGCTGCTACAGTCAGTGAATGACAAGCTCGCGCATCTGACAGTACGCTCGACCACTACCGAGCCTTCTACTACCGCCACATAACAGTGGCATCTTACGACATTCTTCTTGCATGATACCCTGTTGGACTACTAGCGATTGATAGATCTTGAGCGTTCATTCGGCGGGCGCATTGGGCGGACCTGGCGAAAAAATTGGTACTGCGTAGGCATCTTTGGGAGGGCGGCTTTCGGTTCATCCATTTTCTAGAGCAGCGGACGCGATGCGGCATGCTACGGCCTTCATACCAGGAGCGGACACTGGAACTTATTCCTTTCTGCCACGAACAACATCTCTTCTCTGCAGCATCTCCAACAGCATATGTCGCTATACCCGTATGTCGCGATTCATGTTTCCCGATCCATCCTCCCACTCTGCACAACCGTACAAACGCCCGTCGCGTGGCATCCCGGACTCCACACGTGTCTTGTCGCACAGAATCAGCCATGGCGTTCGCTCGTGTCGCACTCGCTTGGAGGACTCGGAGATCGGCCGTGCCTCGAATCTACTTGTCCAGTCTCACCGTTCTGTTGTTGACCACGTTGACCATAGCACACTTCTTTGACGGCAGTTGATATCGCAGTCACCTCACCTCCGTAAACAATTGAGACAATCTTCCCCTCGCTTCCATCCCAGTCCCCACAATTTCAACCCAACAACGGCCGTTCTAAACTAGAGGCCGCACCATATCCGTAGCGTAGGAAGCGTCAGCCCCCGCCGGACATGGCCCGAGAGTCCGCTTGCATCCGAACCACAGGGCCGACAGCGATCCCCTGTCCACGTTGAACCTGGCCGGCGGGTGGTAGGGTTCGAATCCCGAGTCGCTGGGAGCGTTGTGTGAGTTGAGATTTGCCACTGCGTTGGGTTCTCGTGTTCAGTGCGAGATCTTGCTCAAAACCACGAGAAATCACTTGAATATGCAGGCTTACCACGTGCAAACGATTCAATGGCGCTTGCCTTGGCCTGCCTAACCGACGTGAAGGTGTGGATATAGTGGGCGCTACGGTTCGGAGGATGTTCCGCATCTGGAGGAGGTAGTGCATAGTGCTGGTCGGCATAAACTACGATCACGCCCACGTGGACTCTGAGAGGAAATCTAGCAGGTACAGAAGGATACGAGAGCGGAGTCGAAGAGTTCAAAGAAGCTGTGATGGAGTGCACACATCTTTGCTTGGAGGAGAATCATTAACATCCAGGGTATCACATAGACCACAGCAGCCTGCATCACTTGTCTAGTTCAGCCCTTCCTCCCAAACCCAAAATGATGCCTCTTCTTCTCCTTATCCCGATCCTTCTCCTTCGTGAGCTTCGCCGAACTGTTCGCCGGGTACGCCTGCTGAGCAGGAGCCGCATGCGCTCCAGCATTGCCATTCGGCCTCCCATTCAGATTCATAGCCGCCATACCCTGCTCCGGCGTTGGACCTGAAGGCGCTGGTCTCTGTACCTGCTGCGGTTGTGGAGGTGGCTTCGGTATTTCGTCCGGCTCGAATAGATGTGCCGGTGCTTGCTGCTTGGGCTGCTCGGCTGGGATACCCAATTTCCGCTTGTCGACTGATAGGTCCGAGATCTGTCGTACGAATAGTTGTGGTGTAAGCATATGTGAGGTTGTGAGGAAGACTTCGCGGCCGGTGGTGCGGCCGACTTCGTAACATGTCCGGGCTTCAGCGTAGGTAGCGCCGCCGGCCATGAACACGATCACTCGTTGGCGGTTCTCTGCGCTGACGTTTGATCGCGTGGACTTCGCCCAAGTGGGTTTGGCGGAGCGGAGGGATTGAGCGGATGCTTGCGCTTGGTCCGCGCCCATGTCGAGAGGGGGTTTGGTGTAGGGGAAGGCTGTAGAGTCGACGTTGCCAATGGCATGACCCTCGAGTAGACTTTGCAATGCTGGCTCGTAGCGCGATGAAAGAAATTCTTCCTGAGTGCCAGCTATGGGTGGTGGTTTCCGTGGGAAAAGTGGTTGTGGGGGCGGCCGGGGGTCCTTCAGGGTACGAGATGTGCGTGCGCCGAGGAGTTCGAGGTTCGAGACGATTTGCGAGTCTTGCTGTGGTAGTTGGGCGTGGGAGAGGAGTTTGGAGACGTCGGCTGGGAGTAGGCCGTCATTGTAAAGGACGAAAAGGAGAAGTAGGCGTAAGCGGTCGGGTGGCGTTACGTCGTCTTCGTCCAGCATTCGTATGATCTGATCTGCCAGACCTTTGGGCTTCTTGTAATCTTCATCGAGGCCAGTTGCGCATGTCTGTACTTCGGTCAGTCTTCAGTATCTCACAATCCACCTAAGATTGCTGTGGACGTACTTGCTCCACCGAGCTCAGCTCTCCCAGCTTCCACCCCTGAAACCGATTCATACACTCCTGCGCCATACCCAAATGCAACGCATACGCTTCCTTCATCTCCTGAAACTGCGGTAAACCAGCTAACATATCCTTGATGGCGTTCAAACTATTTCCTCCCTCGTCACCAGCCTTATTAGTGAAGTTCGGATTGTCCTTGATGAATCTTTGAAAGTCCGCCATTAGCTTCTCGATCACGTCCTTCATATGCCTGTGTCGATTGTCCAGCCAGATTTTATCCTTCTCTGAGATGGCAATATCCTTGACTTCTTGGTCATGTTGGCCTTCGTTGATGGTGACTCGGTACGTGATCTTATCACTTTCTTGTATGGGTAAGAGGTCGTGGGCCATGGCTTGGTAGCTAAACTCGTGGATGAGTGGACTCATGAGATCGACACTGCGGTCGAGGATGTACAATGTGCCTCGGGGTCGGGTTGTAGGTGGCGGGAAGTCGTTGTGAAATTTGGCGTACAGGTCGAGCTCATCCTGGACAAAGCGTGCGAGGTGCGAACAGAGGATGCTGGCTTCGTGGGTTGGTGTTCGGGGTCGGTAGTAGCGGATAGTTGGGTACTCTCCAAGGGCTACGCAGACCCCTACTATCTGCAAGACTTGTGAGCTGGAGCCGTTGACAGACTTCTAAAGCAGTGTACCTTCTGGGCGATGTCCTCCATATGCTGCCTAACCAAATGGTTACACGCCGGGTGGAATAGTATGGGAAAGCTCCATGGGTCACGGAAGGTCACGAGGTGTGACTCGCGTGGGAAGTACTCGGTGTTGAGTACTGTGAACTGAGCGATTTGCTCTCGCGCTGTTTGACTCTTATCTATTCGGTCTCGGAGGGCAGGGTGTAGTACTGTTCACCTCCGTCAGTAAAGGCAGGGCACTGCCGTTTCCGCTGGCTGGTTCCTACATGATGTCCAAACCAGATGTGCCTTCTTGTACTTCCGCTTCTGGAAGTCGGCCATGACACAGTCCACGATGTGTGGCTGCGGGGTGAGGAAGTAGAGGGCGTCGACATCGCGGTTGTTGGGTCGGCGGTCGAGGATCTGTTCGATGTCTGGAGTAAGTCAGGGTTGGTCCACGTATGAGAGGTATGGGAATCCGTACTTGTGATGTTCTCGTTGAGCAGGGCGTCCTCGTCTATGACATTGTCGAGGAGCTTCCTGCTGTCCGGGTCGACAATCAACACTTTCCACTGCGTATATCGTTAGTGTTGGTTGTGAGGATAACGGGGTTCGTATGAGCATACATCCTGCTGCGTGATATGGTGGATCTGGCCGAGGATGACTGGCGAGCAATCAGCACTACTCTACACCATGGTCTCGACTCTATCATACCCGCGCGCTGGGCGTCTATGAGGGAAACACTCATCGTGGGCAAGGCCGATGGGCGTGCATACGGTATTGTTGCAAGCAATCGTGCGCAAAATTGCGGGTGGTGGCGTTCATGTATCACACTCGCTACAACGCAGACACACAACAGTCACAACAAGCACCTGACAAGTCCAGTATGGAAGGGTTGGAGTAGATTATGGTATCTTGAAGTGGGATGGTCTTCAGGCTCGTGCGCCACGATGCGAAGCTCCGCGCCACGCGATCTGATCCCTGCATCATCAATGGATATATTTTGGGACAACTTCATCTTCTCCCTACCTTACACGATCTCAATGTGATCGGGAAGAAGGTGTAATGCAGACTGCCAACCCCTTCACGGGCAGATGCATCCATTGCGCCTTCCGCGTACAACAATCGACACTACGTTCCCGCCGCCTCAATCGACCCATCCAACGCACTTTCACCAGCAACACTCGCTCGAAAGCCGAATATACCTTCAATCCCCAAACGCGCCGGTTCAAAGGCCGCGCCGACACCGATGGCCCAATTCGCTTTAACCCATCGCGGGACTCCAAGGATGGCAAATCGTCGCAGAGATCGCTCGGTGTTTTTGGGAAGAAAGGCCAGGAGAGCAAGGTCCGCAGGACGATTGGACGCAACGGAGCAGATGATGTACTGAAGAATCTCAACACCTTCGATCACGTGCTCCGGAACCGGCTGCAGGTCGCCAAGGAGGAGTTGAAGGATGTTCCGCTGCTCGAGCAGCTGCGGAAGAAGGCAGAGGCGAAGGGGCAGAGGGCGGAGAGTTTCGAGAAGATCTGGAAACGGTTTGAGGCGCCTTTGGTACCGGATGTGTTAGGGATTCCTTTTGGCGGCAATGACTCGAAGAGGGCGGAGGTCATGAAGGGGCTGCAGGAGGCGTTCAAGACTAGGGGGCAGAGCGGGTTGGATGATCGGATACGATATGCGTTTTATTCTTACCTCACGGGGGCGAGGTTCACCGCGGCGGATATTAGCAACCAGCAAGCATTGGCCGATCTGAGATATCCGAGCGAGTGGTTTCCAGCTACGAGAGTAATGCACCGCACGATCCATTTGCATGTGGGACCGACGAACAGTGGGAAGACGTACCATGCCCTACAACGACTCGAACAGGCCGAGACGGGTGCATATGCAGGACCACTGAGGTTACTAGCGCATGAAGTGTACACCCGATTGAATGCCAAAGGCAAGGCGTGCTGTCTGATCACTGGGGAGGAGAGGCGATTGGCGAGTCAAGAGCAGGGTGCGGAGAATAGACTCGTCGCTTGTACGGTGGAGATGTTGAATTTGAATCGGACCATGGACGTCGCGGTCGTTGACGAGATACAGATGATAGGGTCTGCGGAGAGAGGATGGGCGTGGACGGCGGCGCTCATGGGTGTGAAGGCAAAGGAAGTGCATCTGTGTGGCGAAGAGCGGACGGTACCTTTGATACGCGAGATCTGCGCGAGCTTGGGCGAAAAGCTGATTATACACCACTATGAGCGTTTGAGCCCACTCGAGGTTGCTGAGACGAGCTTGAAGGGTCGTCTGAGTGATCTGAGAAAGGGCGACTGTATCGTCTCGTTCTCCGTGATGGGCATACACGCTCTGCGTCGACAGATTGAGCGTACGACTGGGAAGAAGGTGGCAACGGTGTATGGCTCGTTGCCACCGGAGACTCGCGCCCAGCAGGCTAGACTATTCAATGACCCGGACAACGACTACGATTATCTCGTCGCTAGCGACGCAGTGGGCATGGGCCTGAATTTGGCGATCAAGCGCATTATTTTCGAGCAAGCCTCGAAATTCGATGGGACTTCGCGAAGACCACTTGGTGTTGCCGACGTCAAGCAGATCGCCGGTCGTGCGGGACGATATCGAATCGCCAGTTTCAAGAACGAAGAAGGCCAAAAGTCACCTGAGCAAGAGGATCTGGCGGCCGCAAAGGGCGAGCCTGAACCACCCTTGGAAACAGCTCCACCTCCAGCCCTAGCATCTGACCTCGACACCGATCCTCTAAACGGTCTAGTCACCACCCTCGAAGACTTCGACTTCCCCTTCATCCGCAACGCCATGACCTCCGACCCCGAACCGATCACATCGGCTGGCCTCTTTCCCCCAGCTTCCGTGTTGGAACGCTTTTCTTCTTACTTACCCCCCC
>JAABUL010001079.1_pt1 | contig 54164 bp, 29 predicted proteins | sample 5559151 | NCBI WGS metagenome assembly JAABUL01 (sample SAMN10711876, study PRJNA513368) | rock metagenome | isolation source: Antarctica rocks | place: Antarctica: Victoria Land, Pudding Butte sud
CGGCAAAGTTGAATTTGATGTTCTGGGGAATCTCATAACCGTAATGTACCCCGTCTTTAAGCATTTCGGCAACAGAGGCGAAGTTCCAGGTGATCTTCTTTGGTACACATCCCACGTTGACGCAGGTTCCCCCGGAGCGCCCGTTTTCTATCAACAACGTTTTCGCTCCATACTGTCCTGATGCTCTTCTTGCCGCTCCTGAGCCTCCGCTGCCACCGCCGATGACAATGAAATCATACTGCTTGGTGACTGGAGCCATGTTTTGACTTGAAGTCAATGCATGTCTGGAGATACCTACTGATCGCGCGTGAGCTACTTTCGTAACGCTTAGGAAACAGGGGAGACGCGGCGCATTCGATATGAGAGGGGGACGGGATAGAAGGGGCATCATCGCCGAGGGCGATGAAGGGGTCTATAGGCCGCATCTGGACGAATGTGAGCCACGGACCGCTGTTCGAGCGATTACTGTTCCTCACCACGGGTGAGTAATCTTTGCGTGCTTGCGAGTTGACAGAGGCCCCTTGGCCCTTAGTTCTGGAACTAGTTCTATCTAGCGGCTTGGCGGCGGGTAGTTCTATCTTGGGACAGCCCGACGCGCCATGATGTGGAATCAATGGTGACACTGATACGTGCCCGTGGTGCCCTTGTCACAGTCTGAGGTGGTGACTGTAGTTTCGAGGCAGTGCTAGCTCCAAGGATCTCATATTAAACAGTCTAGGAAACTGCTACGACTCTGTTTCCAAATCACGATGCCTCATCCGTCTGCTACGTATATTTTCTACCCTGTATTCCTGCCATCGTTTCATTTTGCACCGCTTCATGTTCCTTCGGCTGAGCCAGTAGCATGAGCTCAATTGACATGCATACCTCTGCCATTGAGTTTTGTACGTCGACCCTTTTGGCAAGAATTGTTGGGAATCTCTTGATTTGGAATATGTTTGAGCACCGCCTGCCAAACTGTATCCATCCGTGAAGAGGGTCCCTCTCATCCCTATATATGTCTCGACGAATCCCTCCCATTTCTCCTCATCAAGTTCATGCATCCAATCCAAGAATCATTTAGAAATATCTGCAACTGGTCAGACGCAACCATGATGAGCTCGAACGCTACCTCCCCGGCCGTGAATCATGTTCCCACTCCCCTTCCTCATGTGGAGATGTCTCCTTCGTCCAGTCATGACGAAGACGCCATGAAAGTCATGGCAACACCTGCTGCTGGCCATATGATGTCCGCTGATGATCCGGACAATCCCCAAAACTGGCCAACGCTCAAAAAATTCTACGCATCCGCCGTAGCCTTCGCTTTTGCTTGGATTGTGTGAGTTCTTTTCCTATGTGGCAATACCTCTACATACAAGACCTGACGATGATTATCAAGCGCATTTGGAGCTACAAGCTATACCGCAAGTGTGACCGGCGTCATCACCCATCTGGACGTGTCGATGCAGGTCTCTGTTCTAGGCCTTTCTCTGTACCTCCTTGGGATCGCTTTCGCACCGATAACTACGCCTCATCTAAGCGAGAGATTTGGTCGTCGAGCAGTTTACCTTGTCTCTTTCCCAATATTTGGCCTCTTCATTCTCGGAGCCTCGTTCTCCAATTCTTTTGCAGCCCTGGCCGTATGCCGCTTCTTTGCTGGCTTCTTTGGCGGACCAAGCTTGGTGTAAGCAAGGTTCAAACTCTTCTTTATCTATGAGCAAAGCTTAACGTGACTTCCAGTTTGATTGAAGGAACATTCGCCGACGTCTGGTCTGCAAGAGTCACGGTTTCCTACTATTCCTTCCTTACTCTAGCTTCCTTTACGGGAACGGCAGCAGGACCTCTAATAGGCGGCTTTCTCTACGCTTTCGGTGGCTGGCGATGGATGCAATGGATTGTTCTCATTCTCGGTCTGGGGGCATTCTTGTTCGGCATTGCCATGCCTGAGACCTAGTATGTCACCTCTGAAATTTCCATTCCCGGATTTATCGGACTAGAACTGAAAACCTTCCCAGTCCCAGAGAGATACAAAGACGACGAGCCAAGCGCACCGGCATGCCACCTAATCTGATGAAGGCTCAGAGCGGCGTCTCACTAAAGGAGATGTCTATTGTGACGTTCTTCACACCTCTTAAAATGCTAGCCACCGAGCCCTTGGTCATCTTACTGAGTCTTTATGTCGGATTTATCTTCGCTGTTACCTTTCAATTCTTCATCTCCATACCGGCTGTTTTGGAAAGCACCTACAACTTTACCGTGTATGTATCAGCTACCAATGTTTGGTGGACCCATCGACATGCTGATTCTTCACAGACAACAGGTCGGCATTGCCTTCAGCGCTGCTATCGTTGGGGCTCTTCTATCCACGGCCATGTCCACGGCTCTAGATATTAGTGTTCCCCATTGGTGTACGAAGAACCACGACGGTACGGTTCCAGAAGAGTACAGAATGCTGCCAGCAATGGTTGGGGGCCCATTGGTTACGACAGCTTTGTTCTGGATTGCTTGGACTGCGAAACCGACTGTCCATTACCTGAGTCCCATTTTCGGCACTGCCCTGTATGTCTGGGGCGCCATGTCGATTATCGTGAGTCCTTTCTTCCCGATGCTTGTAGGCCTTTGGCTAACGATTGGTTCAAGATATCCTCCATCTCCTATTTGTTCGACGCATACCCACCACGTGGCACATTGTCTGCACTTACAGCGGCAGCTTCATTTCGATTGGTCCTTGCCGCAGTCATTCCTCTGTTCATAATCCAGAGTACGCTGCATTCTCTACATGTGTCTATGCTTTGGTGGTTGCTAACCATCCCCTATAGTGATCGATGGTTTGACTGGAGCATGGGCGATTTCAACGTTTGGATTCATCTCAGCAGCTTTAGTACCAATACCGTTCGTGCTGTACAAGTTCGGTGCCCAAATCCGAGCTAGGAGCAAGTATACTCCACATATGCCAGCAAACATGATGAAGAATGGTCGCGACGAAGAGATGCAGATGCAGTAGCCACAGATGGATGGCACGATGACCGGATTGTAGCGTGGTGGTGTTTGTTTATTTGTACCATGCCGAGTTCCTGAACAATAGAACCATTTCCCACTATTCTTGCTGAGTCTAGAAGCTGGGCTTGGAGTCATTAGGTTTGGGCAGCTTGTTGGATGTAATCAGTCTTTGTTATCAATAGCACCAATGGATTGGAAAGTCTCTGAAGTGGGGTCGCCCAGCAACTTTCTGCCAGCGGCCAGATCCCCAGAAGCGTCGCTATCCCTGACTGAGCCTTTAAAGAGAACAGACAGGACGTGCTGATATCTAGACCTCTAGCATTTTAACGAAACTATTCAGACAGTAGGCATATCGTCAGACTCGGGACTGGTTTTTTCGAATATGATTGGTCCCGTTCAGATGGTCAATAAATCTGGAGCAATTCTTGATCTACAGCCTACATACAATTGACATGGATATTGGTGCCGAGCTTTCCTATGCTCCAGGTGCTTGTCTGTGGCCCACGTTTATCATTTATGGAAGTATTACAGTTACAGCCCCTTGGCCAACGATCACCCCCCGTACTAGGTCTAGCCTCGTACGCAGATGGAGATACCCGCCCGACTGTGTTGTAGCCCAGCAACCCCGGGAGCATGATTAGCTTAGGGCCTGAGTACCCCAGCGCAATAGGCCCTAGCCGGGCTCCGAACGGCGCAGTATCTATGTCCCGGGGCATGCTAAGGAAGCACTGAGTCCCCTAAGCTTTAGGGATGGGTGCCCGAGGGGGTAATATGATTTACCACCTAAAAGCTTGATATTTATGGTCGATGGCGACGTTCGCGAGCCCGGAGCGACTCTCGGACCCCCAACATTACAACTTTTTGATACCCGCAATCGGTTGATTCAGCCGAAGTTGTTGAGCGTTTGGCATGGGGAAGCCCCTGGGCTCTGTGCAACGTGCTATTATTGGGGGTGACGGTGGCTACGCGCACCCTAGGGCCGGCCACCTCGCTCGTTGACTTGTTAAGTAGCCCTAGAGGCTGTGGCGGCCCCGGGCAAGCCTAGACCTGATCCGAGGGGAGTGGAATGTAGGCAAAGGGGGCGTGACTGGTATTACTTCGTAAGAATAAACCCCAACGAAATTGACAGTAAGTAGCCAATGAATTTGTCGGTCGATATCATTTCAATCTGCGATTTGGTGCAGATTATTGATGTCGTCGCGGCAAAAGGGTATCTTCGGAAACAGAAATCGCAAGCATCATAGCAAATGAGTCTCTCAACTTTCTTCAAGCATCCTGTCGTTCCCCTTGCCCTTGTTCAAAGTCTTCCGCAATTCCTCGTTCTCCAACTCCTTGGCCCCTTTTCTTCCTCTCTCCAATCTTTCTACCCCTAGCTCGATATTCTCGATGTGAAGACTGAGCGGTACACTACCCCTGCCACCAATCAATTCCACGCCTCCAACCCTCTCCCTGAGTTCTTCTAACTCCGCTCCCATACTTTGAAGCCTGATCAAGGTGCCACTCACATGGGCGATTGCATTCTGCCGATAGGTATTCACTTGATCCAACAAACGCAATTGCGAGTCGAATTTTCCTAGCTTGCTACGATTGCCGCCGAGCATAGTCCAGAGCTGGGACAGGACTTCGTTCCTACCTCCCTGGGCGTGTAGGTTATCCCGTACTGCGATTCCATGAATAACATCAAGGCGATCCTCAAGATTCTGAAGCACGAGCAACAGTGCCTGAGCTTCAACGACGAGTCTATTGATCTCGTCCTCGACTACCCGTGTATGCTGAAGATACTGGTCTAGTAATGCGTCCTCTGTAAATTTGATTGGCTGAAAGGGTGCCAGAAGCCTGTCATTGAAGAATGAAGATATAGCCCCCTGAGACGCGTCACGCTCGGCTATGCCGGCCAAGACTCGCTTGGTCCAGCGAGCTGTAGCCAGGATGTTGTCCACGCCTCGGCCAACGTGACTATTGAACTTCTGCAAGTCGTAGGAGGCAATCCGAGCGGTCTCGACGAAACCGTCGAATTCAAGGACGAGTTCGTTTTTGGAGTGCAATTGGCTGAAGCGTACGACCTGGCGCAGGTCACGGATAGATGTCTCGCCTCTTTTCATGTCGAGGGGAAGACTGACACCGCCGGCACTTTCCTGAAGAACCTCCTCGAATTTGTTTTGTACGGTCATGAGCTGATCAAAATGAACAGGTGGGGGTTCATCACCGGAATACTGGACCGAGATAGGCGATTTGCACATTGGAAGGCTCAGCAACGAAGAGCCTGGAATACGACATACAGGCGATAGGGCTGAGTATATCGAAGTGAAGAAGAGGTTCCGTAGAAATATGAATAGACCAACGAGGAGCCAGACAGCGATCAGATAGGAAATTGGTGTTTTCAGTGTTATCAGTGCTCCTCCGAGAACATCATAGGTCCACCAGAGCATGGGAGTGAGGAAGCCTAAGACAGTGTCTGACGCCTCAGTTACCTTTCGCTGCAATGTATTATTTGATGAACGACGCGATGCACTTTGCCCTCTTTCCCCTCTGTTGCCTGTCTTGCTTAACTCTTGCTCTGTCGTTCGCTTTTCTTCCCCAATTCGGGAGTAATTGATATTATCTTCATGTAGAGAAGGCATGATCAGTTCGGGTTTAGCACTGGCTCTCATTATTGCACGCGATGATAGCCTGCGAGGCGTACTATTTGTCTCGTGTAGCCTTTGCCTGGCTCCTTCCGCCCGCTGTGCACTCGTACCCGACGGGGGAGGGGTGTATTCATCATCGCCGTCACTGTCCACAACCCATGAGTCCCCCAGCTGAGGTTTGGATCGTGTCCGGGCGGGTGTCCGTTCTCTAACCATTTTGACAGCCTTCGAACACCCAGCGTGTTAAGGAGGAGATTCAGCTCGTGACTTTGCCTGTGTAAAAGCTCTTAATTAAAAATGCTGGTTAGGAGCCTTGTGTTGCATTCGCAGGTTGATGCATTTAGTCTCAGTACTCGTACTTGTACCCTTGAAAGGACTTCGCGTAACTCCGTAGTGGGTTGAATCTGGGATTTGCCCTCGTTGTGACGTGAAATAGACGGGACTGACGCAGTCGCGCCGGCCTCTTGTGATTGGTCACCTCGACAAGCACTTCAAGATTCCTTCCAGGCCTCGCTCCTCTAAGTCGCATTCGAAGCTGGGCAATCTTTTTGAGGACTCGTTTCTATGAGGCTTTTGAGGCTCTCGAGCCCTCTACAGAACACTCGAGTATCATACCGCCCTAACACCACGCTATGCTGGCCTCACATCAATCGTCGATCATGTTCATGCAGTGCACCTCTCGGCCTCTCAATAACGAAGCCCCTGAGCGCCTCCCGTCCCCTTCAGCATCGCCGGGGACGCACGAAACTCAGAACGGCCAGCGATGATGATGATTATTCTCCGGCGGACCATCGTGCAATAGGCACTGAGCAGTCTCTTTTCACCACCCACCCTTCTAGTCCTGGCGCCCCCTTCTTCCAGCCTGATGGCACCCACATCTTTCAGAAGCTCGTCTCTTTTCTGCGGGCCCAGTATCCTCATTTCGGTTTCCGTGAAGTGCTAACCCCTACCATGTACAAGAAGACACTATGGCAGCAGTCCGGACATTGGGAGAACTATAAGGATGACATGTTTACGGTGACCGGGAACCCCTCAGAACAATCTCAGGGAGCAGCTTCCGACTTTGGAGGCCAGAGCATGCAGCCAGAGAAAGGTCTGGAAGATGCTCCTAAGTCAGAAGAGTATGGCTTGAAACCCATGAACTGCCCAGGGCATTGTATACTCTACAGAACCGAGCGAAGAAGCTACAGAGACTTGCCGATTCGTTACGCAGAATTTAGCCCCTTGCACCGCAACGAGATATCGGGAGCGCTGAGTGGGCTGACGAGGGTCCGCCGCTTGCATCAAGACGATGGCCACATCTTCTGTCGGCCGAGTCAGATCAAGCAGGAGATCGCTCAATCACTGGCCTTCATACGCATGGTCTACAAAACCCTGGGCCTCGGAAATTATAATTTCGTACTGAGCACAAGACCAGAAAAGAATTATATAGGGTCAGCAGAAGAATGGGATCGGGCAGAAGAGCAGCTGAAGGCAGCCTTAAATGAACTTGGTAGTATTGGGGTGGAAGATGGTAAAGTTGGACTGGGGTGGAAGGCGAGGAAAGGTGACGGAGCCTTCTACGGTCCGAAGATCGATGTTATCTTACGAGATGACAATGGTAAAGAGCATCAGACTGGGACTATTCAACTGGATTTTCAGCTACCAAAACGATTCGAGTTGGCATATGAATCTCCTGCGGTGGAGATGGAGGCAAAAGGGGAGGATTGGAAAAGCTCCGAAACGCGGGCCGTCCGGGGAATGGCGACGCCTGTCATGATACACAGGGCCATCTTGGGGTCATTGGAACGGTTCATGGCTTTGTTACTAGAGAATTGCAGGGGCAAACTGCCATTCTGGCTTAGTCCGAAGCAATTCATTATCCTGACCGTTGGCGACGAAGAACCCATCAAAGCCTACGCCAACAAATTGCGGATTTGCATATCTGACAAGGAGGGTCTTAAGAATCCCAGAAAGCTGTTGGCAAAGGCTATAGGATCGCTTGATTGTATGGTTGATATCGACGATAGTAGCGATACAATGGCCCAGAAAGTGGTCCGTGCTAAGAAGAAAAACTACAATGTGATTTGCGTTGTAGGACAGAGGAACCTGGCGAAGAACCCACAAGAGCTTTTAGGAGCAACCATGGACCTGGACGTGTCTGCACAACCGGATCAGAGAAAGACTTGGGACCTCATCGAAACCGTCAAACCAGGCTCTCAAGCGCCAGTGCAGAAGGACAAAGGTACAGGAGCCAAATTCCGCGGGCTGCCAGGCGTAAGAATGAATATAACACAATGCAAGCGGCTCATCAGGGAGCTGAATGCCAATTACTATTAGTCGAGTATCACGAGCAAGTGACACGGATGTCTGACAAGAAATTGTTCTTGTTGGAGGTAACGATACTCGCCGACGAGATGGACGTTATCTCAGATAGCGAGGATGAATTGGCAGCACCAGGACTACCGTTCAGATAGCTGGAGTACCCTAATTTCTGTAAATTCTTATCGTTCTCTTCTTAGTCTCTGAATGTAGCACGTTTATTTACCCTTAAATATTTCCCTTGCATATGGGGTGTCCTACCGAAAGCATGGTGGGCGAGAGTGGTCTATGGGTTCGATTCCTTGTAGATTTCCTGGTGGAACACCTCCGTCTGGGACACAATGTACCTCAATAGAATAAACTACTACTAAATCTACATGAAATTCGTCTTGTGACGATTCTCAAATTGTGCTAGAATCACTTTCAAACAATGGTGACCGTGTCGTCTCACGATCCACTGATATTCAGTTTTTTGAAGCTTGCCGGTCGCCAATACATCACTATAAAGATTAGAATCACCATGCTAAGATTCTCATGTAAAGACCTACCTTCAACTCTTCGATCTGCAAAATCGCCTTCCCGAAGTTTTCCCCTTTCAACATTCCCAGAAACCCACTGTGCGAATTTTGAAGTCAGCACTCCAAGAAATATAATACAGCCATCGTACAACTCTGCGAGTAAAAACGGAGTTGAGACAAGGCTGAGCCTCGGAAGCAGCAGGCCGAAGAAATGGCAAGCGAGAACGGGTTGGTAGAGGTCTCAATGACGATCCGAGCACAAGAACCACCACTTATTACACGGAAATGGATCAAGAATTTGGCTTACCCAATCGCGTTGTCGATACCCTCTGTGATGCTTTGCTGAGCCTTGAACGTCCCTTCCGAGATCCATTTGGCGACGTGTTCTTGGTGGTCCTTAGCGTACTTGGGCTATAATGTTTGGGTGTTAGCATTCCTCGAGGAAGCAGAAAGAGAAGTGCCAAGACACGTCCAACGAGTAAGAAGCTCTCAAAACATATATCAAGCCTCGAGATCATTCCCAGGTTGGGTAGAAGTGGGACAGAAAAGATGCGTACCCCGAAGTCAGGGTCGCCAACGATGAAGCCTTGCATCTTCAGGCGCTTGGATACGACGTTCCCCAGATTCTTGACTCCGTATTTCTTGTCTGGGTCTGAAATGTTGTACTGTGAGATCATACCACAGGTGACTGCGATAAGATCAGCTTAGGCAGTAGGATGGAAAGCGTGTTAGTCATTACCGATCCGGCCATAGTTGTTGAAAGCTCCAAGTGCAGCATCCAGATGATCACCTCCAACGTTCTCGAAATAGATGTCAATGCCCTTGGGCGCTAGCCTCTTCAATGCCTCCACCGGCTTCTCTTTCTTGTAGTTGAATCCTTCATCGAAATTAAGATCTTCCATTATGAATTTCAACTTCGCGTCACTACCAACGCTTCCGATCACCGCGAGACCTTCGTGCTTGGCTAATTGTCCTACAATCTGGCCCACAGCTCCACTAGCGGCTGATATGAAAATTGTCTCCCCCTTCTTCGGCCGTCCAATTTCATACAAAGACGAATACGCTGTCAGTCCTGGCATGCCTAGCGCACCTAAGAACAGCCTGGGATCAAGGTTGGATGGGTTGTCCAGTTTTCTGATCATGCTATTCACAACCTCTCCAGATATGATCGAGTACTCTTCTGTGGGAATCCTTCATGTAGGCCTCAGCCTCATTCTGCGGGGTCCTTTGAGTCAGCCAACTTACATTCCAGTAATTATCTCGCCCTCCGAGAACTTTGGGTTGTTCGATTTCAAAATCTTCGACACGGCAGAGTTCGTAATGGGCTGGCCTAGCTCGAAGGGGGGAGAGTATGACTTGACTTCCGGCGCTCGCATCCGGCCTCGTTGATATGGCTGCAATATTGCGGAGTCAGCCTGTATATCGATTGGATGAGAAGAACGCATTCTGAGACGATTTTGAGTCCTAAAGACTCTACAGATGTGACTCGAGACTCATGAGCAAGTCCAGATTAGAGAGAGTTGAAAATAAAACGTAACGAACGTCGAACGAGACATAGAAGTTCTTCGTAGTGATGCCATCCTTCGGAGGTTGGGTATCTAGGTCGAAGCCGCGATCTTCGACTGTGAGGTTCTTGCCCTCTACCGGCCAATCAACCGGAGGCTCTTTGAATATCAGACCCTTATTCTGTACCATGCTGGGCGAGTTCCTGGGGATCAAGCAATGATTTCTTGCTTGATCAGGGCGGAAGATGGCAAGCACACGCGATTGGGAAGAAATGAGACGGTAGTACGAAGGGAAGAGGCTCTATTATAAATGCCTGATGCACGGCGTTGATGTCTGAGGGAGCGTGGGGAAAGAGCACCTTGGTGTCCGACGGACATCATGCGGAACGCGTTTAGAAAATGAAGCACGTATTTTGCGTCGATACATTTTCGGCTTCTGTGGGAGCTTTCCATTTTGCTGACCTCGGAGAGAAGGGCAGGGTGCCTCGGATGACGAAAGCCGATTTAGGGTGAATTCCGTGCCGTCGATGTCGAGCCTCGGCTGCTGCAGCGGGTGATCGGTATCTACCTTACTTTATCTAGATGGAAGATTGACACCAAAAGTCTTGAGCAGGCGCTAACGGGAGGAGTACCTTACCCCGGAACCAAGCCAAGGATCTTAGGCATCCAGATCCCTGTATTCTAGACTTGGCACTCGCCCAGGACTTGTGTCAACCTCCGTAGCTAATCGAGAACTGCCGATGGCCTCTGTTCGCTGTGAGAATAACCACCCGAGCAGCATGACAGACACCAAATATGTGCCCGCACCGACAGAACCTCCACCTTCTTACGAGACGGCCGCCCAACCCACGCCTCCAAAGCCGCCACATCTGCGGGCCCCGCTGCCTCTCGACCTGCCCGTCATAAATTCAATCCGGGGCAAACGATGCATCCTTGCCTCCGCCTCCCCAAGGAGGAAGCAGTTGCTCTCTCAAGTAATAGGCCAAGGAAGACCCAACCATGATTAGGTTACTGTGGACTCACTTCTTTGCCCCCATCAGATGGGCCTCACAGACCTCGAAATAATACCCTCTCCCTTGCCCGAAGACGTACCAAAATCCCTCTCCCCATTCGAATATGTTCTTCAGACGGCGACCAATAAGGCAACGCACGTCTACTCCACGCAAATCGACAACACCGAGCTTGGAGAACCGGCCATTGTCCTCGCCGCGGACACAGTCGTTGTTTCGCATTTGGGTCAGATACTTGAGAAGCCACGGTCAGAGGCAGATCACATAGGGATGCTGAAGATGCTGCGGAACAGTGGACACCATAGGGTGTACACAGCTGTCGTGGTCATGGCACCTTTGAAAAGTGCGCGCGAGCCTGGATTTGCGATGGAGAGTACAGTGGAAGAGTCGACTGTGAAGTTTGGAAAGGACATAAGCGATGAGTTGTTGTTGGCTTACGTGCGGACGAGAGAAGGGGCGGACAAGGCTGGAGGCTATGGCATACAAGGTATTGGGGCGATACTGGTGGATAGGATTGAAGGAAGCTTCGATAACGTTGTGGGATTGCCGCTAAGGGTAACCCTGGGCTTGATCGAGAAAGTTTTGGCGCAGAGCGACGAGGACGAAACCGAAGATGAACTCGATGAGACCGAAGAGGGGGAATAGCCGCGACTATTGACTATGGACAAAGCGTTTTGGAGAAGAGACTTGAGAATAACAAAGAGCGCTCTACTCACCATTTGGGACAGCTCAATTCGTGCGGGAGACAGCAGGACATATACCAGACTGTCTGGAAGGAGAGCTTCAACGCGTCCCATGTGCCATCGACCCACTGTGGAAACTCAATTCAAAAATGTTGGTGTAGGCCCAATAAGTACATTGCTAAGTGCGACTTTTTACCAGCTGGTAAGGTAGGGCGGTAGAAAACACCGCCTTAGTCCCAGGCTAACATCGGCTCCAAGTCGTTCTTTCACTTTGCATCATGTGACCAGATACGCTTTCGGACGTCTATCAAGATTGAAGCCAACTCGATGCATAACGTGTTTTGATTGAAGTAGGTATCAAGTTGCGGGGACACCATAAAAATCAAATGATGCTAGGACGTAAAACAGTATAAGCCTCGAAAGGCTTTATTTACTCATGGTAATGACAATGAACATGGTCTCTCAGATCTGCATTGGTCGTTCATGTGACCAAGCTATGTATGTACAGGAAGCTACATAGTACTATGGTGCTCCTTTCCTGCTCTTGCTAAACCATTGAAGATGGATCGAAAACACTGTGATATGTCGTAAGTCATTCTCGAGATCCATGGGTATCAAATGCTCATACTTTGCTTCCTCTCAAAAATCCACACCGCAAGGTGTTTGATCAACGAACGTGTCAACTTATCGAAAAGTAAGCGAATGGACGGTGCGCCACGCTATGCATGCCGCTAACGATCATGGAAGGGAAAGGCTTTCCGACAGCGTTTCTAGGATGAGCACGGCGAGCTTGATTGATATCCTTTCAAAGAAGGGAAAACTCCGGCGGTGAGTAAACGTTCGAGATCCCACTCGGCACTTGCCTCGGTCTTGAAATTCCAGAACACCCAGCCCTGCGTTTGCTGTTCGAACACGTCGATTTGAGCTTCGATGTAGCGCCGGGTATTATCCTTCAAGGTTTGGTTCCAGGTATCTGTGAAAGGTGCATTGTGTTAATTGATGATTCCTCGAGCATATTGAGCTGTGTAATGCTGAGCATTCAGATACGCACCAATATAATTGATATCACCACAAGATCTTGTCGAGGTCTTAGCTCCGGTCAAAGGAAAGCTGCCTTCCCTAATTTTGAATCAGCCAATACTTGAGGATTGACCGATCAGCACCCCTACCATCTAGACCCCAATCCATAGCCATTGAGGGCTGCTGCACAATCGGTCATGGCAGCACTCCACTCACCAACCACGACCCAATGGTTGGTGTTTGCGGAATATGTTCCAGCATTCGAGCATACCTGGAAACAATTGCGGGGTTAGCTTTCCACCGTCAAAGCATATGTTTAACTGTAAAGCCACGGCTGATAGATGATCTGTGACCGAGAACATAACGTACGTATTTGACGTGCTCGTCAGCCGACATGTCAATCAGTTCGGGAGTAAAAACCTGATACTCATGATGGTCGATGATGACGTTCTTGGAATTTGACAACACTCCATTCCAAAAGGTTCCGGTTTGGAATCCATCATGTAGCATCACTGGTGTGTCACTGATGACGCTGACATCGCCATAAGCATCGTTGTCGTATTGCACAACGGTATTGGGGCCACCAGAAATCTTGGTCGATTGTGGCTCGTTCAAAACTTCGATGGCAACCACGGTATCTTGATATTCCGACCGTGCATACTTGTTCGCAATTTGTTGAATAACACTTCTCGTCTCGGCGACTGTGCTACCATCACCCCAGCCAATGGTGCCATTGTGACCGCTGTTGTCGTAGCCATTTTGAGAGCCCGGGGCGCCATGTAAGTCAATCCAGACTTTGAGCCCAGTTGATCTAGCCCAGGTAATGGCCTGGTCAATGTACGGGGCTGCGCCTTGGATGTACGGATCATTGAATTTCTGGAATGCCCAATCTAACAGCGTGTCAGTTATACGCATTAGTAGGTGTGTAGGGACGGGACTGCATACAACCAACGGGGATTCGGACAGTATTGAAACCGGCTTTCGCAATCGTTTGAAAGTCCGAAAGGCCAACCCAATTATCCCAGTGATTTTTGAGGATACCTGGGGCAGTATCCGGATGATTTGAGGCCAATGTCCATTCATCCACGGTATCGTGGCCCGGGAAAGCTTGAAATATTGACGGGGTGATCCATCTAGGAATGATCTCAGTCCTTGCATGCTCTGGAAGGGGTCGCTTCGAATACTCACGGCTCCAGCACAAGCCAGCCTCCAATATTGACACCTCGGACCTTCTCAGAACCCCAGGAAAAGCCAACGCCTCGCTTGTGAAGAGGAACGCTGCGGAGATTAGTATTCGCCGACAGTCTTTCGCATTAAATGAACGTACGTGGCGGCAATGCCCACGAAGAGAGCAGTGATGGTGACAATGACCTTCATGATGAGCAAACTGCACAAGGAGAGGTGTAGGCGAGGTGTGAGCACACGGGTATGAAAGCTCCGAGGGCGAGGAAGCAGTCAAGATTGTCAACGTGTAGAGCAAGCGTGTCAATTGTTGCGGGATGCCAAGGTTGATGATAGCAGGAGATCACAGCCAACAGAGCCCACACTTTAGGGAGCTATGGGAGAATCGTTTTGGAGCAAGTGGAGCAAGTGGAGCGGCAGTCAGAATAGCAAGATTCGGTGATGGTCGGGGACAAAGCAGGGCATTGCATGTTTTGAGCAAGGAGAATAAAAGTTGGAACAGTGGGTCACGGTCAAAGGTAAATAGCAGTCGCATCCGAAAAAGGAGAGGTCCACTCAGCGTCGGGCGATCTCATCTCATCATCGTCACCCATCGTCACTCATCGTCACTCATCGTCACTCGTTCAGGTACGTGACCATTGCGGGGACAGCCCTCAACGCTACAGTTAGAGACTACCGGGTAGCAGTGGTGGAGGCAAGGAGGGCATGGACAGCGCGATTGGATTTAATTCAAATAAACATTGAGCAAGGGATCTCTTGAGCCGCGTGCATGATGAGTCAGTTGAGTCTGTGGCTAACTTCCCCGCGCATTAGCCTCAATGCATGCATTTCATCCCTCGGCGCCTGCCTTCTACTTCCGCAGGAGCGAACCTGGACCGCGGGGTAAGAGGCACATGAATGTCATTACATACCCAGCTGATCAGAGAAGAGATATCACATGCTGAACGAGTCAGCTGCAACCTCCAATTTTTCATCCCGAGGCTCCTCTCCTCAACGCTCGGCTTGTTGACAGTGAGCGTGCTCTGATGTACGCAGTAGGCTGAAGAAATGGGAGTAAGTGCTATTTTGGGCGTCTACCTTAGATCCTTGGAAAGGCCGATCGGCCCTACACGCTTCTCAAAATAAAGTATTCCTCCACTCTGCCAACACAGCAACCCTTCACAATCACAAGCCCTTCCCTTCTATGGAGCGACGACTGTGGCAAACCGTAATAATACAAGCTGGAGCAAAATGCCTACCATGTGCATTCATCTCAACGATCACATATCTCACCTGGATCCCTTCGAGTCCAAGCAACTCACAGCAAATCCCCCACTGTTTCCGTTCAATGCACATCCTACCTACATCACCTCTGCTATTGACTGCTTCTCGATCTCCGACTTCTGTCGGTCGTTCCTCGAAACCCGATAGTAGTTGTCGCAGAAGTCGGGGCACTTCATGAACTTCAGGAATTCTTCGTCGTGGGTGATGACAATGAGTTGGAAGTTGGACTGATGCCGCCGGGCTTCGATGATGTCGTGTAGAGAGGTCGCAAGGGAATGTATATTGTCTCGGTCCAAATTCGTCGTCGGCTCATCCAGCGCAATGAGCCCACAATTCACGCCAAAACACTCGGCCAATGCCAGGCGGATAATGATGCTGGCCAATACCTTTTGCCCTGCGCTGCAACGTCCCCTCATGTCCATTTCGGCGTCCTGCTTGACCATGCAGACTCGATAATTGTACGAGCGATTTCCCTTGGCAGCCTCATTGTCTGACCGGATCAAGATGGCATCAACATCTGTACCCTGGTAGGTCTTCCTCCAGAGCTCTTCAATGATGCGGTTGATCTCCTCCATCTTGATACTATGATATTTCATGATTGCTCTATGCAACCAAGTCAGCAATTAATACCAATCGACAGGCTTGGGACACTGACTTGTCCAATGCGCTGGCGTAGCGCCCAAGGTCCTCCACTGCTGCTTTAGTGGTCTGGCCAATCGTCAGTCGTGCGCTTCACCAGGAGCCCGAAAGTTTCCTTACCTCCACCTCGATGTGAGCTTTCTTGAAGTTGTGGGCCGCATCTTTGTAATCAACATTCCAATCCCGTATCAAGCCTGCGAGCTGATTATCCTTCGCGGTAGCAGTACCGAGTTTGCGAGTCTTTTCACTCGAAGCTTCATCAAAGGTTCGTTTCCAGTGTGCTGCCTGTTTGTGCCAATGTCTCTGGTCGGCATCGGCATTCTGCGCACTCAACATAGCTATGTCGCCCTTTATTTCATCGAGTTCGCGTAGATTTCGACGATATTCGAGGTTGTCGGTAATTGTTCGTTTGATGTGGTCTTGACTGCTCAGTTCCTGCTGGATCTTGTTAATGTAGACGGTGACCTGCTTCTGCTCATCCCTAGTCTCGGAAATCTCCTGCTCCACACTATCAATCTCTCTCCGACATCTTGCCAAATTAGCTGGCCCGCCATCTTCTACGTATCTTTTGATGTTCTGTGCAGCAAAATCGAGTTTCCGTAGGCTGTTCTCCAAGCTGGATGCTTCTTGCTGCATGCTACTGACTTTGACTCTACCGCGCTGCCGTATCTCTTCAATTTTCGTCTCCTCTTCTGCGATCTGTAAAGCCAACTCCCTGAGCTGCGCGTCTGAACGCTTAATGGTATCTTGATGACCTCGGTTAGTCTCCTTAAATTCCTCTATCCGCTTCGAGTGATCCTGCTTTTTTTCAAGCTGATGGTTTGCAGTTGAAAGGCTGTTGGTTGCTTTACTCAAATCCAGCTCTAGCGAGGTGATAAGCGAATGAGCCCGCTCTTTGTCGGCCCTGAATTGGGCGAGGTTGGTATCCACGCCTTGGATTTTCTCATCCACAATTTTCAACTGTTCTTGGATATCGTCGAGAGTACGAGAGCTTTCAGCATTGTTTTGTTTTGCAGTAAGCTCTTCGTGCTGTCCGATGAAATTCATCATTTCTTGATGGTATCTTGTTATTAGGGCAGCAGGCTTTGCCAGCGACTCTGCATCTCTTAACGCATCTTCTCGATCCGCAACCGTCTTGTCATGACTTTCGATCTCAAGAAGGATCGTCTCCCTCTCTGCTCCTAGGCTTGTGACGGCCCCTTGCAATCTTGGTAATTCCGATTTGACCAGCCGCAACCAGGTGTCATGGCTTGGTCCAGCTTCCTTAGCGTTCCGCAATTCATCTTCTAAGTCCTTCAGATCTTGCGCTACTTGCTCAGCCGTTTCGTTCTCTATCTTTTCTTGCATTTTCTTGATGAATTCAGACCCTTCTTTGCCATGGAAAGCCCGTTCGCATAGGTTACAAATATGCTTTCCTGGGGCCTTCGGATGTACCCCCTGAGCTTTTTGTATAGCTTGAGAAAAGTACTTTTTCATATTCCCAAAATTGTCGAAATCTGCCTTGAGAAGATCCCTTTGTCGCTGTATTTCGGAAAGTGTGTCCAGGTAGTCCTTTGGCTCTCCGTCAACGTTGTCGGTCAATCGTTTGACGCACAGAGCAAGCTCTTTGTCGGCTTTCTTGAGATCTATTTTCGCATTGCTGAGCTTGTACTCGACGTGCTCCAGTCCACGGGATACAAGATCACGATGCCGCTCCGCTTCCTTGACTTGGCGACTCCTTTCATTAATAACATTCTGGAAATCGATTTCGAGCCGTGATGGCTCCCAATCTCGTCCTACAAGGCTCTTGAGTTTCTCGTTATGTACCCCCTTCATAGTGTCAAGTTTTCGTCGACGATCGGCCATCTCGTCCTTCAAGAGAGCTAACCGTGCTAGTTCACCCGCTTGTCTATTTGCCTGGATGAAGTCATTGTTTACTTGCTTCCTCTCTTCCCTCAATCTGCGCAGCTGAAGATCGGCTTCGCTGATTTTGCTTTCCCATGAACCCTTCCTAGAGTCATCTTTCGCTTTCTTGAGACGTGCCTCAAGGTCCACGATATTAGCTTGAAGAATTGCTTTCCCACCTTCATCGATCTCGATGCTATTGAGATGAGATTGAATAGTTCCAATTTTGCCTTGGTTGGCAGCAAAGCCGGCATGAGCAGAGTTCTTGTTCTCCTTTGCCACCGAACTCTGCTCTCCTAATCTGTTCAGCACATCTTGCGCCTTCACCGTGTCGCCCTCAGTCTCGCGGCGTGCTTTCTCTACGGCAGCGATTTGATCTTTGCATAGCCTCGAGATCTTTTCCAAGAACTCGTTGATCCGCACGTTGTCCAGATCAGTGTCGTAGCCTCGGATCTTGTGATGTCGTGAGGTCTCCTTGATCAACGCTTTACGCATCTCAATTTGCTGTTCATGATTGGCTTTCTGTTCTTCAAATTTGCCGGCTTCGGTGTGCTTTCTGCTCAGCTTCTCCTCGATTTGCTTGAGGCTCCGCTCGAGAGATTGATACTTCTTAGTTTGTCGCGTTTTGTTGTTTTCGTGATCAGACATACGCTCTTGGTTATGGTCAAGCTCTGATTGTAGCCATTCATCGGATTCGCTGCGCACTTTGAGATTCTCGCCGAGCTTTGTGACCTGTGCCTGAACCCAACCTTCTCTAGTTCGACGATCATCTAATTGACTAATGACACGTTCATATTGTGTCTCACGATCGAATGCATCGCGGTACTTTCCCTCCGCCTCCTTAGTCTTAGTATTGAGTTCCGTTATCTCGTCTTTGAGTTGTTTGATCTCGGCATCCAGCTCTCTTGACTGCTTTTCTGCTTTGTCACCCAGATTTTTGAGATTTTTTGAAGATGTTTCAGTTTCCTTGAGCCGTTTCAACTCGTCGTTCTTAGCCTTCCGCAACGCTTTGATGTTGTCAATGGCTTTTGTGTACTTCAAAGCTTCGAATATCTCGTCAAATTTCTTTTTGAGAGCAGCTGGCTCGCTCAGAGGCCATAAACTCTCATCTTGATGGCAAAAGATGACAGAATCCAGGACAGCCTTGGAAACACCAAGATATTGGGGCATGACTTGGTCTAGCTCCGCGACCCTCGAAGAGACTGAAGTCCGCTCGCCATCTTTGGTCTTAGTCTGTATTACCCCCTCCAAAGTCTTAAATTGCACAGTATTTTTCTTCACGGTGACTTGCATGTTTCGAGTGACAACCATCTGATGGCCAGTAGTTGCCCTGAAAGATAATTTGACCTGTCCCAGCACTTCTTTCTCATTACAAATCTACTAGCCTGTCAGCGATCATTCGTGATCTCGAATGATGTTACCGGACCTTGGGGTCATGGATAAAGGCGCCACCTTTGCTGTTCGGTGGCAGAATTCCCGTTGTGGAATACTTGAGGCACTCGATGATAGTCTATGCATGTCAAAGAAGGTTTCTCCCGTATCTAGATTGTTGAGCGTACCGTTTTACCTGACCCATTATAGCCTACTATCAATGTCAAAGGTGTGTGAAATTGAATGGTCTCGGACCTCTTGTTGTCGAAGGAACGAACCCTATCGCGTGTTAAAAGGCTAAGCACTCGGCACATCATTGACTATAGCCTACCCCAAGATGGCGAGTCTGTCAATCTTCGCTACAGCGGGATCAGTGGGCTGATCATGGACAGATGACTGTATCCACAATGCTTACACCTGCGAAAACATTGAGCTCAGCAGACGCAGATACAGTATTTCAAGACTCACATGATTGCGTTGATCGGAAGGTATCGGCCTAGACCAGGCTCGCAAAGATTATGCTCAGGAAGCTGCAAGAGTCTCCGAATGAGTGGGAAAGGTTGAGTATAAGAGGTCGTGAATGACGTTGAAAGAGTCTCGAGTGTCAAAGTGAAATCGCGTCCTGTCAAAGGCGTATTTTCCCCGCGTTTCTCTGCGGGCAGTCACGTGTTGGGTTACCTGCGGCTATCAACTCCAGCTTTCGCAACGAATGGAACAAGCCTGAGCAGTCATTATTGTACACATCTCCACACGCCAGCATTCGATGGTCCGTGTCAACCATGTCAATGTTCGAGAACGGCCAAAGGGGCCCTACCTCCGGACTTGGACATCTAGTGAGCTTTCGATCTCCCCTTAGCCTCCCATGTCCGCCTAATTGCATCTCAGATGGAGGGAGTGCACGGTGGGGACACATCTATGACAGATATGCTCAACCACAATGGCGACATGATAGACAGCTTGGATGTCGAGATGCTGCCTATGAACCTTTTGAATGGCTCAGACACACAGAATTACGGCACGGGCGACACCCAGTTAGACCAGCAGCAGTCCGGGAATGAGAATTTAGAGGACTCGGGTGCTGGCAGCGGCGCTATGACTGGAGCAGGCGCCGGTCCACTACCGACTGGCTTTGGCACGCAGACGAATGTCGGTGGAGGGGGTACACTCACGGACTTTACAAAAAGACGGAATTGGTCGCAAAGAGTACTCGAAGAGCTCAAGGACTTCCTCCATATCCTTACCCCCGATGGCAGAATCCTCTACGTATCACCCTCAGGCAAGAGCTTGACCGGCTACAATCAGGAAGAACTCATTGGAAAGTTTATCGTCGACTTCATCCACCAAGACGATAGTGGTGTCTTTGTCCGCGAGTTTAATGAATCCATAGCCTCCGGCAACCCTCTACGTTTCTTTTATCGCTTTCGAAAAGCTGACGACACCTACACAATCTTCGAATCCCACGGGCATCCTCATCTTACGTCTGATGCTGCAGCATTTGGGCCCAACAATGCTGCCGGCTTTTGCCGTGGATTTTTCATGATGGCTCGGCCGTACCCAACCAAGAACGCAAATTTGCTTGACTCTTTTCTTGAGCACAAAATCGAGAACGAACGTCTCACCAAACGCATAGCAGACCTCCGAAGGGAGGAACAAGAGGAAATCGAAGCTCAGCAAAGGCATTATCAAAGAAAACAGGACGGTCATGGTAGCGTTACCCCGTCGGATACTCAGCGTACGGAGAGCGAGAACCCCGGCTCAGCGTCCCTGACTTCTGCGCAGTCAAATGACTACAATGGCATGCCGCCGCCAGCCAAACCCAGCGTCTCTAACACGGCCCTGACCCAACAAAATCTTGATGAAGCGAATGCCAGCTCCAAGCCTGACAGTATCAATGACAAGATGGCTCGTTATGAAGGCGCTACACATATTGAGACCATCGAGATGTTAACTGGTCTTCGGTATCGGGACGGCGAGCGGTCGCAAGGTATCAGTACCGGCGATGCTAGCCCAGCACTAATCAGAGGCGATGCTGGCATTGCCATTCCAGTCGACAAGGACAATCGTGGCGGAGATAAGAAGAAAAAGCTCAAAGTAGCAGATGAGTATGTGTGTACCGACTGCGGAACCTTAGACTCGCCAGAATGGAGGAAAGGCCCAAGTGGACCAAAGACATTATGTAATGCATGCGGACGTATGCGACTCCATTTTCTTCTAATGAATGAACCATATACTAATCAGGGTGTAGTGCGCTGGGCCAAAAAGGAGAAGAAGGAACGAATTGTGCCGAGGTCGAACCCACCGGGTTTACCGACAGGTATCAGCAGTGGTAGTTGAGGTGAGAGTACATTCTACGTGAGGCACGACTAATGACAATCGGAACAAGAGCATAGTTCGACATCACAGCGAAGTTCGAAATTTGCGTTTGGTTGAAATCTTTTCAAAGGCGTAAATATCATGACCACCTAGATACCCTCCTGCTGCAGCTAGCTTGTCATCTACCAGAAAATTCTTCACGCAATTCCTTGTGTCAAGCAACTGAACCAAACAAGGTTGTCAGTCTCTTACACAATTTTCTACAGTGTATTACACGTGATCGGGTCCGAATTTATATGAATCAACAGCACTTAAGTACAGCGTAGAATTAATGCAGTTGCTCAGCGATACTAGTGGAGTTTAGCTTGTAAGGCTTCATCAAGGAGGCCGGTCTACGGTGTGATTTTGGGACCGTCTCTGAAACTTGGGGCATCACATGGATAGATCAGTGTGATTCATGAGTATTTGTCGTGCTTCCCTTTGACCCTGACATCCAGTATGGCTTCGTGATAATCCCCCTGGACCCTCGCTTTTTTCAATCTCTTCACCTCATGGTCTTCCAGTCTCCTACCGACCACCTCTTCCAATTCTTTCCTACTGATCTTCTCCTTGATTTTTAATTCTTTGTTTGCTTTCAGTCTGGGCTTGAACCTCGCCTGCATTCGTATTCGAAGTGTAGTATTGAACGAAATGAATTCAGCATCGCCTCGAATTTCTGGCACTTTGCTTCCATCCACAATGGTAAGGAACTTCTCTCGCACTGTCTGAATACTGAACGTTCCAGGTGTCTCGGGCGAAGGGATGCAAAGGAATGATTCCTCGGGTGATATGGCCTCGCGAGTGGCCGATAGAAGACCAATCTTGTCGCAGCTTAGATAACTAGCCATAAAGATAAGTGAAGTTGTGGCTATACGGCCATCAGAAGGGAGGATTACCGTCCATGATGACCCTTAAAGCTGATCTCATCTGTTCCTGCGACTCTGCTAGCGATAAAGACCTGCCGTACATCGTGCGGCTCCGCAGTAGCCAAATCTCCTTCTACAATATTTTCGAGCCCACTAGCGTATACCTTGCCATTGGCATCGCAGGCCAAGCATGTTGGCTTCGCCGAAGGGAAAGTAAAAACGACCGGTCCAGTAATGTCTGTTGGTGCTTCTGCCGTCACCCAACTATCGTCCTCTTCAGCTTCTGTTGTTGTATTCTGGACCGACAAAGCCTTTAAGTCACCTTGTTCGCTGCCATCCGGATGAGGAGCTTTGCGCTTTCTTGACTTCTTGTCGCCTTTGAAAGCGAGAGGTTTGACCATCTTAGGTATAGCAAGTCTGCTCACATCGCCCCCAACCCTGTTACAACATCCGGGTCAACGAAAAGTCTGCGCACCCCAATTCCCTACTTGTCACTGAAGAAGTTGCTAGTACGCCTGAACGGCTACAAGTTGGATCAGACGACGATGGCAGAAGAAATATGGCCGTACATACATTTCTCGTGGGGGATCGCCCGTAGCCCTCATTCGGTTGACGGAGGATGGCACCAAAAGTCTTTGATTTGCCGCTAGAATAACGGGAGGCCGACTTTCTGCCGGAATTAGGCTAGAAAGGCGGCAGGGACCACGCCATCGACTCTCCCGAACGCGTAGCATGTCCATTGTTACCTTAGTTTACTGAAGTCAGCATGAACCACTCAGAACAAGATCAAGGGCGTAGAAACGCTGTCACAGTAAGCCTAGAAGAACTTGAACAGTGTCAGCTTCTCAATCTTGTCGTCCTTGTTCCAACGCCTAATATCTTCTCCAGCCTCTGTGCCATTCGAGTCTCTAGAAGCAGCATTTGGGCCGTCATCTCTGGGTATCTTGGTTGTTAAAGACCTTCCAGCAAGGTTTCTCGACCTTCGCCTCAGGCTTCTCTCCTATGCTTCTCATCTTGCAAATCTTCCCCGTGAAGACCTAGGTACATATCCTTGTCAATCCTGCCCTTATGTCTTTTTGCTTCCGAGCTTGAAATTATGAGTCAAAACTTTGGCTTATCGTCCTCAGATGCTCTTACTTGTCCTGCTGCCAAGTACTTGAGTGGTTGGAGTCATGGCAAAGAAGCCCTGAAGAGTGGAACCTACGACACGCTGAAAGGTTCTTTCTATGTCAATTGCGCCTTCTACCAAGGGAAAAACGTCACAGTAGAGCAATCGGCTGAATTTCCCGAATTCACGGCTCCGAACGTATGGCCGGAAGAATCGTCGTTACCGGGATTTCGCGAAATTTTCGAGGAGCTCTGTACTTTGATAATTGACACTGCTGTCCTTGTGGCTCGCGCCTGCGACCGGTATGCCACCAAATATATCGAAAGCTATGAGCCCAAGTATCTTGAGCGTATTGTGAAATCTTCCATGATAACAAAAGCTCGCTTGCTACACTATTTCCCCCAAGATCCTTCCGCTACGAATGTAACGACCAGCAATCCGCCGGATTCGACTCCCGCGGATCACGATTCGTGGTGTGCAACTCATATCGATCACGGCTGCTTGACTGGACTAACATCCGCTCTTTACATTGATGAGGCGGCAAATCCTCCTCAACTCCAGAGGTCAGACTCCAAATCCCAACTACTTCCTTCACCAATCCTACCGATCCTCCCCGCTGCCCCAAACCCTAATTCAGGTCTTTACATCCACGCCCGTGATTCCACTATCACAAAGATCTCTATTCCGCATGATTGTCTGGCTTTTCAGACTGGTGAAGCGTTGCAGATCATCACTGGTGGAAAGTTCAGAGCTGTACCGCATTTCGTTCGTGCTGGAGGGGTAAACGAAGGAAGCATGAGAGTGGCTAGAAACACTTTGGCAGTGTTTACGCAGCCAGGACTAGAGGAAGTGGTGGATAAAAAGGACGGGACTACTTTTGGGCAACTTTCAAGAGAAGTTGTGGGAAGGTTTGGATAGGGAAATTGATCGCGGAGTATGCAGGCCAGCTCTGAACCAATGCTATGACTATGGATGTGAGAGCCTACATGTTACCGACGACAGCGTAAGCAGCCTCTTTCACTGCAGCTAGTGTTCTACTGGGGCGATTGACACCACTCAAGAGCCCCGTGCTTTGAGAGTTCTTGCATCGATCGAAATGAAACTGCCTCCGAAGGTAAAATCTTTGAATGCACGGCACTGTATAGACCAGAAATTAGGCGTAGCGTCACCTTATCTCTTCCACCAGAGTTCTCCTCGAGCGCAGTGATACGCAAACGAATTGGTAAAGGAATGGTCCTTCTATTGGATTCCGAGTTCGCGTCCCATGTAACAATCCGTTGCTAGGTCATCAGACACATCAAGCTCGACATCCATGCATGGCCAAATCCATGTCCAAGGCTCATTGATAGGGTCTCTACTATAGACTCGTTGGATGTATGACTAATCTCGGTATGAAGAATCGAGGCGAGGCATTTGGGATTTAGCCAGACACTATGCATGGTCATCAAAACGTGACTATCTAGCAGCCGAACGATATGCAACGAGAGGAAGACTACAAAGACGGTTGAGCTTCAAGACTATGCTCTAACTTTATGGATGCTGCGATTGGTAACCTTGGCCTTTCCGCCAGAGAGCTGTGTGCGTGGACAGTGGCCACAGCAACGCTGACATGGCTGGTAATTGGGAAAACAAAGCTGCTTGCCTGCAGCTAATAACGCTAGCGTCGATAAAGGCGCGTGACTCCACGTCCCACTCATGTCCATATCTCGTTCTATAGCCAGGACGCCGATCGCTCACAAGATACGCCTTTGTTAAGCCATGAACCTTGCTTAGAAGATGATTTGAAAAACTTTTTTGGCCAACATCTCTTGGACTTCGGGTCTCCTCCTATGAAGTAGTACTGGTGTGAGATGCAGGTGGTGGAATTGATAATGCAGTTGCTTGAGTGCCCGTGCGTGCCTGGGGTAAGTAATCCGGTGGTGAAGGACGTGAAGCCCGGATAGCTGCCATCTCCGGCGTAGGACTGTCACTGAGAAATTCCGGTATCTCCCGTCCCCAGTAGATTAGACTTTGCGGAGTATCCACCGCACCAGTAGTTGATTCTGCCACATGGGATATACCAGGGCGTATTCCTCGTTCTGCTGCCTCCTTCAGCCATTGTTCCCAGTCGGCATCGATTATCACATCCTCGCCTCTTGCTCGTGCCTCTGTGGCTGCCAGGAGTCTTTGATTGAGCTCCACCCCAACGCTTCTCTGCATTTCGTCCTCGCTGTCCTCATCGGGTGCTTCCTCTGTCTCCACAGAAGCCACCCCTTCCTCATCCTCCTCCCCAGAGCCCACCATGTCCGAACGCTCTCTGGACTCTGTTTCCACGTGGCCGCCCCGCAACGATGCCGGTGTAGCCGCGGTCAAGCTTCCCTTAAGGTCGACAACTCCATCCCAAGTGGTGTCTATGATGATCGTTCTGTTCTTTTTCTGATACTGTTCCCTCGCGCACCTCGTGCCCTCCCACTTGCAGAGACTCTGTATCTCACTATCAACCAACCTTAGCTGGTCGAACACCCGGAAAAGTCTCCTGTGATACGGAAAATGGCTTAGGCGCAGGCGATGTTCTCTCCTGTTGTAGTCGAGGCCTGGATATTGAGCCTCAAGACAATCGGTGGGGCCATAAAAGCGGAGGGTCTCTGCGCGGACTTCCTGCACGATGTTGCGTCTGACATGAGTTTGCCAATCATTAGCATCCGTATCCTTTTTCGTGGCGAAGAGCCTTGACATGATAAGTTCTTCGACTGATGGTTTCTTCATGGCGACGTAGCTCTGTCCGGAGGGAGGGAGCCCTGGCAGCTTAATCAGAGGCGAACAATGGTCAGCCTAGGGGTATCCAGAAGGACCGTTCTCAAGTGAAGCTCAGTGAACTGATCTCTCTGTAGGGTTGCAGGATGTTGTAGTGTCGCCAGACCGGACTATGGTACAATGAAGCCTCGAGTGTGGGAATGAGGAACACAGGGTCTCAGAAGCGAGTGAATATCGTCCCGTGATCGCAAAGGCGTAATGGCTGATGTTACTCAGTGAATCAAAAATTGTCAAGGTGTCAAGGCCGGACCACCTGACGGTATAGTTCAGTAGAAACAATGGTACGGGATAACACTGGTGAAGGTTATTGCTGCACGGGCAATAGCCCAATCATGGCAGGAGTCTCCAACATCAATGTCATTTTCCTCCCATTCTGGAAGGCGCACAGATTCTGCAGGACGTGGGGCTTCAAAGTCTAAGGAATGAAGCGGTGCAGCTGCCTTTCCTTAGTCAAGCATTGTGAGGTGGATACAACGGCTACAGTAGGGTCTGTTTGGCTCGTCGGGCCTTGGTCGTGGTTCGCTCTAAATCGCAGTGGTGACTCCGTGGCGCCCTTCCACTGGCAGCCGTCTCATAAAGTGCCCTGGCCGGCCTCAATGAGTGGAGAGTAGCCAGCCTCGCCAGCAGCTACTTTAGAACTAGCCTCCCTAGGCGCCTTCCCGCAAGCCCTTCCCACCTTCCGTGCCTTCCATTTTTGCTTGGCTGGTTCGCTATCTACCAAAGTACTGTACCTAAAGTAACGGTTGTGCAACAGCCCGCTCCTGGCCGTGTCATTAAGTCCCCGGTCAACATGATTTCTCGGAGTTACTTACTCTGGCTTGGTGGAAGCACATAGAGGAAAGGCGCTTCTGCTGCAAAGGTGTCAGACGGGTACGGCTACCATTGGATAAGTTTCATGCGGCGGTCTTGGTATCAGCGGGAGAAAACTCGCATAATTAGCCTAGACTATATACTAAAAATCCATACTTTCTCTACAGTTACTTATTAACCACGTTAGTCCTAATTAGGCAATTATAAAGCCGTAGATACCTTAGTTATTTAATCTTATAAATATTATAATATCTTTTAGACTATACGTTATACCTCTATATAAAAAGGCTACCCCTAAGCGGCTTACCTTTAATAATATATTTATAATAGTAGAACTACCTAATTAATAACCTTACATACCTAGTTAATATACTCTCAAGGTAGTAGAGGATACTCTTCCTCTTTAAATAACTACCCTTATATTATTATTATTAAGGAAAGTTGGCCCTAAGATTTATACTCTAATATAAATAGAATAGAAGTAAGAGTATAAATCTTATATATTAATATTTATATAAATATCCTTACTATTAATAATACTCCTATTTATATCTTAAGGATAACTTATATTAATATTTAATAAAGAGGAGGAGTTAAATATTAAGTTAATATCAAAGACAAAGAGGTGGATACGTTATATAGATAAATAATAATGATGATATCTATCTACGTAGTTGCAGGGCAAGGTATATACGTGCCAAGCATCCATGCCAAGACTTGGTCACGTGACCGAGTCGTACCGTGACAGTTAATATTAGAGTATATATAATTTAATAAGATCTTCTTTAAGGGGGAGGAGTATAATTTATATAATTATATCTATATTATTAATAGATTTAATAAAGGTAAAAATATTAATATATATACTCTTAAATATAATATTATATAAAATGTAAATATAATTATTATTAAAATAAGATTAACTTATTAACTTACAAATATAAAGGTTATCCTTATATAAAAAAGTTAAAAGAAGGATAAGAAGTATATTATTAATATTAATATTAATTAATAAAATATTATATAGGTAATATTATATAAATAACTTATAAGCTTTAAAGATATTAAGTTATATATTAACTTTTAATATATATATACCTTATAAGGATTAATATTAATAATATTTACTTAAGTACTATTAAGTAATACTCCTCCTCTTACTTAAATTAATTAAAAAGTTATTATTATTATAATAAAATTACTCTATAAGGTAATAGAGTAATAAATATATTAAATACTTATTAAGTAATAGATAATCCTATTAATAATTACTTATAAATATTATAATAATAGTAGTATATACCTTAACTATTTAAACTATTATTAAGTATATCTTAAATTAAATAAGTATTATCTTATAAATTATAAGAATTTTATATAATAGTAATTAATTATTAATTAGAATAATAATTTAGTTAGTTTAATAAGGCTATTAAAGTATATAATTTAGGAGTTAATTAAGAATTGTATTTAAAAAAAGGATAAGAATTTTATAAGAATTTTACTATTAATTACCTTTTTAATAAGCTTATTAGCTAGTTCTTTTATACCTTAAATACCTACTTTATAAGTAGTTACTATTATTATTATATTAATTATTATATTAATTACTAACCTCTTTATATTATATATAATATAGTAAGAGTAGTAGTATATAGATAAAGAAGATATTATAAAGGCTTAAGAAATAGCTAAAGTAAGAGTATTATAATTAAGTCTCCTATTATTAAATTATAAAATTATTAATATTAACCCTTATATTATACCTTATCCTTAGAGTAATATTATAAAGGGTAATAACTTTAATAGATATATTAAGTATTACTTATTTAGCTATCAAAATATTAATAGGATATAATAAGATTATACCTTAAAGGTATTATATAAGAAATAGTATAATCTTAAAAGTATTTAATTATTAATATTAAGATAAGCTAGAAATACTCTTCTTTTAATAGGCTTTATACCTTATTAAGGAGTAATTCTAGCTTATAATTATATAATAATTTATATAATTTATATAATAAGAAGTATAATTCTATTAGAGAAGATATATTAAAAAGTATTATTTAATTAAGATTTTTATTATTTCTTAGATATATTCTCTTAAAACTTTAATTTAAATATATAATTAATTTAATATTATATATTTAATATCTTAAATAAATTTTATATATTATTATTTCTTATCTTAATAACTCTTAAATAATATATAATATTTTATAAGAATTATTTAGTACCCTTAAAGTTATTATTAATTATATATACCTTTATTAATTAATTATTTTACTTAATTTACCTCTTAAGCTTTATAAATAATATCTTAATAAAATTAAGGTCTAATAAATAAGAAGAGAGCTTAATAAGGATAATACTTAATATATAATAAATATACTCTAGCTCTTTAAAGTTATAAATTAATATATTATTTATAATAAGTATAAACTAAGGATTAAGAAAAGGAGTAATTTAAGAGAAGATTATAATTTAAATAAAGTTATTAAAAGTATTTAATATAATTAAGTTATAATATATTTCTTAATTAATATATCTATTAATAATAATTATAAGTAAGATACTCTAACTCTTATTATATATAAATAGCTCCTTTTAAATATTATATAAGATATATTTATATTTCTTAAAGCTAGATTACTTATTTATAATAATTTTATTTAAGAGGATTAACTACTCTACCTTCTAATTAATAAGATATAATATTTAGTTAGTCCTTAAGAATTAATTATATTAATATATATTCTTTTTTATCTATTTCCTACTTTAACTTAATTATTTAATTATTATATTAATTATTAATTATAATATATAAATATTATATTTATCTTATAAAAATTATTATATTTTATCTTAATATATAATAGGTTAATATAATAAGAAATTAAAAAGCTCTTAAATATAATATATTAATAACTTAAAATAATAACTATTTAATTAGATAATATATTTTAGGTATTATATTAATTTATACTTACCTTAATTATACTTCTATTACTTTAAAGTCCTCCTCTTAATTAAAGTAGCTAATAATATATATTTATATTATATTTATATAATAGATATCCCGCGACCTCCTCTTATAAATAAGAATTATTCTAGTAAGGTATATAAAACCGTAGGGAGGTAGGTAGGTTAATAGCGATAAGTAGGTAGGATAGTAATAAGTAGGTATAAAGGTAATAAGTAATAAAGTAGAAGGATAATATAATTATATATAACTTTAAGGGTATTAAATATAGAATATATAGATATTAATTATACGCTTTAAAGATATACTAGTATTTATAGTATTAATTATGTAGAGGTTTTCTGATTTTCTCCCGCAATGCTAAGACCGCCGTATGGATGTTTTTGCATGATACACGTTGCCAAGATCCAGCTGATCATCGCCGTTTACACTCGATCTTGAGAGGTTGAGTTACGACACGTTGGAATCTGTCTGCCATCACATATATCATGGTGCTGTGCTGTGTTAGAACGGTAACAACTTCTCGTTGTCTTGATTAGTAACGTGAAATCGCCATAATGTCCATCACCGACATTTCCTTTATCTTCTTTCCTAGACCTCAACATCGGATCTATCCAACATCTCCAGAATGAAAGATCTCCAAGAAATGCTCTGGGATTTCGATTGGTTCCACTCGCTAAATCGAACTAGACCGCCGCTCTTGTTCGTGGGCTTCAAGTCGGACAGAAGATATGTCCACTTTCAAGGGTTGTCTCGAAGGCAGGTGCTGAAGTCCGCTACCGCATATTCCATGCTGACTTAGTTGTAGAATTTCCAGACATCAGGAGTATGTTAGTCTCAGTCACGAGCACGTTCACTGCTAATGGACACGGCTTAGTTGACTACTTTCGGGAGATTGCCGGCCGAACCCCCCCCCTTGCATGTTTTCTAAGCCATATCCACAGCGACCACATTCAAGGTCTGGACTCTCTCACGAGTCCATTTGTTTACTGCTCGCCGGCTACTCGAGAGGTACAGGGTGCGGCTTCCCAGGCTGCTGTATTACCCTCTGACTCTCAAGGTAGCTTCTATTGAACCTTGAGAAACGGCCTCACCGTATGAATCTTGCGAACGGTTATCTAGACTGCAGAAAACAAGACTACAAGTCTCTCAAAAAGTTGTTGGTCAGTAGTGTCGAAAATTCAGATGGGCTGTCTAATCGATTGTTTCAGAAGACTATACCCCTAAACGCTCCGACGGAAATCGAGCTAAAGCCAGGGGTTTCTCTACGAGTTACGTTATTAGACGTAGGTTCCAGGCCGTCTCCTGAGCGAATTCCATTGATAATAGCAGGCAAATCATTGTGCTGGAGCAGTCATGTTCCTCATTGAAGATGACACCAAAGCAATACTCTACACCGGTGACATACGATGTCAGTTTGACTTGATTTGATGGGAGAGTGTTGCTGACGACTACTGCAGCGGAACCTTGGTGGGTAAATTCGTTAATCCGTAGCCCTATAGTACTTCCCTACACTCATGGCCACAAGCACTTGGACATGATGTATTTAGACACTACTTTTGCGAGCGAAGAGGCCCTTCACCGAAAATTTCCCACTAAGGCAGAAGGGCTCAAGGAGCTGCTCGACAAAGTCATGATGTACCCGAAGGAAACTGTCTTCCATCTCCATGCGTGGACGCCCGGATACGAGGATGTTTGGATAGCTTTGTCCAGCGCTCTGCGATCCCAGGTTGGATGCATCATGCTGACAATGAGAAATTCAAAAACTGAACGCGACTTAGATACATGTGGACGATTACAAATGTCGTTTGTACGGATCTCTTGCTCATCTATCTGCTGGCAAAAATCCTAATCATGAAGGTCCTGCACTGGTTCGTACCTTTCAATCCCATCTTCTCTGTATTCCGCTTTTGTCTTTCGTTGCAAGGCGTGTCCCAAGAGCAGAACTTCTTCTTTATCCGAGACGAACTTTTGCTTAGAAAGCTGACTCTGGAATGTGCGCTAGGTATGTTTTTGATGGTACCATTATCAAAGGAGCAACCGTTTTTGACGTCCATTTGCCTGTCAACCATGGCCGAACAAGCGTCACTAACGGTTGCACATCTTTTGTTAATGATAATGCTGACTTCTAAATTTGGTATAGTTTGGTTTTAGATGTGGGAACAGGGATCAAGCTGGATGCCTAACGAACGACCAGAATGTGCGACTCCACAGTTGCGAACGAGAAACGAGATGTGCCGCCCTAGACGGAAATGATGTGGTTTTCATTAAGCCAATAATCTCCCGTTCTGCTTCAGGGACGGTCGTACCTGAAGTAGGTGCAGGTGGGGGTGGTGGGGATTTGGAGGTACAGGCTCTTAAGCTTGAATTGGTTGACGAGGACAACGTATTGAAGCTCTTAAAAGTGTGCTCGGAGATGGTCGTCAACCGTGAACTGCGAGAGAAGACGTTAGACTACATTGAGCAGGCCAGGCGTTCCCAGAAGCGGTCGGTATCACTAAACGCAATTCGTCCGGACGAAGGTCAAATACCCTTAACCGAACTTGCGCAGCATATTTCGAAGTTGGCAGACCAGGATGGCAGCAATACCGCTGAGCAGAAGTTCTTGAAGGTCCAAAACTCGAGACAACAGGGAGACCTGCCACCTATGGAAAGAGAGCTTCCGCGGACCATAGTATGCCTCCGGTACGCCTGAAAAGAAAGGCGCTGACTGAGAGTGTAGGAATTTCCGTACTCGCGGCACTCATCATATGAAGAGCTTTGTGATCTGGTGAAGGCGTTTCAACCCACAGATGTCTATCCATGCACCGTTGACGAAGAGAACTGGGGACCAGAAGACAGCGTCGAGCATCTCTTCGGTCGCTTCTGCTCAGGAACGTCATTCGCTCATGATCGCAAAATGGAAATGCTCACAAGTCGACAAGCAAACTGCAGATCGGAAAGGGACGGTGGTAAAGGCGACGAATCGCAAAGCTTAAAGTCCTCGAGAGATGGGAGTGTTGAGTCTCAGTTGTCGCAAGATGAGGACACTGTCCTCGGAGACTTGGAGCGATCTTCGTCAGATCCCACTCCATATCTTCGAATTCCGAGCGAGCCAAACATGCAGGCAAAGCGTCGACGGCTTAGCTCACATCTATCTAGCAAACATCATGGGAGCGTCAACATAAGTCGAGAGCGGCTGCATAAGATCAAAAAGTCTTTCCAAGAACACCTGAGACGGAAGCAAGGCAAGACAGATCTGTCGGCTCCGCTTGAGGTGGAGGATGTAACCCTTCTTACAGGGAAGAATCGACTTGCTAGAAGAAATGAAGCAATTCTACCGTGTGGGACGCAGACGGAACCAATCGAGCTATCGGATGCGAGTCCCTCTAGCTCTGATGATGACGCTGGAGGCTTTCTTTTAGGTGAGATGCTTGAGCCAAACAGCATATCCCACACTACCCCAGCCAGCCAATCAGGACCAGAGACACAACTCTCGATCTCGGATGCGGCATTTGAGTCCCAGTCGCCGCACCATCCCCAAGGGACAACAGGGGCGGACAGAGTCCAACGTAGGAAGGAAGCCTACAAAGCCGCGAAGGATTCGAGTGGCATTTGGGAAACGGACCATGGTCTAGTCTCCTCGTTTGACGGTCATGGCGAGGAAGAGCTTGAGCTGTAACAGGAGCATAAGCCATGGACAGCGTCAAGATCTCAGCATGCTTCTAGAAAGACTATCTGATGTTGTTGACTGGACGAACTCCCATACAGAGAAGGTGATGGACAGCAAATGCGTCCATGGCAAGAATTGTTCAGCATACACGTGAGATGCGTACCAAGCTCGAAAACCGGTTTTATTTGTTAACGAAAGATTGTTGACGAATTCAGAACTTTGCTAGTTGTACTCTTCTTCCGTTCAATAGACATAGTACTCTTGCGTCAAGGGCAATTCTGTGGCTGGCTCCGCTTTACAAACGACACCATCCGCTTCCACGATCTGCAATCCTGCATAAGTGGGTTTCACAACGAGCGGGTGGGCATAGGGTACTCACATAAGTTTCCGGATCAACTTTCATCTTCGGCATCGAATCATTGTACTTCATGTCCTTCTTCCTGATTTTCCTACAATCCTTAATGATTTCAACGCGCTTACGTAGGTTATACGACGCAATCATGCCAGTCTCGACAGAGGCTTTAGAGACAAATGTGATAGATGTATTAGGGACCAAGGTCTGGCGAGCAATCAGCACACTTCCCAACCGGGACAGGGAACCCCTTGGGAGCTGCGAGTCAACGGATGCCACTTACTGCGAACATGGGGCGCATGATCACAGGCGCTACGGTAGGTATCGAGGCATTCGGGTCACCCTGGAAGCAATTTAGTACAGTATGGGACTTACGAGAACGCAACAACTTACCATTTGCATTTGCGATATCATCCCACTCTTGATGACCATCGTGGGCTTGGTGCCAAAGTTGGCGGGCTTCCAGAGGACAAGGTCGGCCAATTTGCCTACTTCGACACTACCAATCACATGGCTCATGCCTTGCGTGATGGCTGGATTGATGGTGTATTTGCTGATGTATCTCTTGACTCTGAAATTGTCTGCTCCTGTACCTTCGTCCTCCTTGAGTGTGCCCCTCTGCACTTTGTTCTTATGTGCTGTATTCCAGGTGCGGAGGATTACCTCTCCGCAGCGTCCCATGGCTTGTGAGTCGGAGGACATCATGCTGATGGCGCCGAGATCGTGCAGGACATCTTCAGCAGCGATTGTCTCGGCTCGGATGCGCGATTCGGCAAAGGCAACGTCTTCTGCAATATTCTTGGACAAATGATGACATACCATCAGCATGTCGAGATGCTCATCGAGGGTGTTACGAGTATAAGGTCGGGTAGGGTTAGTGCTGCTCGGGAGAACATTGCCGTGCTCAACCACAGAGATAATATCAGGAGCGTGACCTCCTCCAGCGCCTTCAGTGTGATATGTATGTATTGTCCGATCTTTGAAGGCCTTGACGGTCTGCTCCACAAAGCCTGACTCGTTAAGCGTGTCTGTATGGATGAGACACTGGACGTCATACTCATCACAAACGCTGAGACACGTATCGATAACGGCAGGAGTCGTGCCCCAATCTTCATGCAACTTCAGGCCTGCAGCACCTGCAACGCACTGTTCTTGCAAAGCCCGAGGACTGCTATCGTTTCCCTTGCCCGTGACGCCAAAGTTGATTGGGAGTTCGTCACAGGCCTGAAGCATTTGCCTCAAGTGCGCCTTTCCAGGTGTACAGGTTGTTGCATTCGTGCCTGTGCTTGGACCTGTGCCTCCTCCAAGCATGGTTGTGATGCCCGCTGCAACAGCTTCGTGTGCTTGTTGGGGACATATGAAGTGAATATGCGAGTCCATGCCACCAGCTGTGACTATCATACCCTCACCCGCGATGACATCTGTACATGAGCCGAAGACCATTGCAGGATTGACACCGTCCATTACGTCTGGATTACCAGCTTTGCCAATCCCAACGATGATTCCATTCTTAATACCAATATCCGCCTTGACAATCCCACTCCAGTCTACAATGAGAGCATTTGAGATGACCGTATCCAACGATTCGGCATCTGAACGCCCACTTGCCTGGCCCATACCTTCTCTCAACGTCTTGCCTCCACCAAAGGTGCACTCGTCTCCATACGCAGTATGATCCATCTCAACCTTTATCCACAAATCTGTGGCACCTAAACGTACGGTATCGCCCACGGTAGGCCCAAACATGCCGACATAGCCCTCGCGTGTCATTGTGAATGAATCGATGTGAGCGCAATCTCCAGCTGGCTCGGGTGTATTTGCGAAATCGCCTTCCTGTAACCTTTCCAAAATCTCATCTGCCCTAGAGAAGTCGACCGGACCTGATGCAATCCCATTGCCGCCATGTATGATCCGCTTGCCTCCAATCTCCACGCAGTTGACTGTCTTGGTATCTCCGGGCTCAAACCGTACGGAAGTACCAGCTGCTATGTCGAGGAAATAGCCATAGGCTTTGAGGCGATCGAAATCTAGCTGGGGATTCACTTCGATCAAGTGATAGTGTGAGCCGACCTACGATAATTGTCAGCAAGTTAAACATGAATGGTATGCCAAATGGTGGATGTTGTACCTGTATGGGCCGGTCCCCCTTGCTTACAACCTTCAGTTTGATCCTTCTCCTACCTCCTCTGACGGTAATCCTACCTTCTTTGACCGGTATAACCGCCCCAGGCATCCTTTGACTGTCATATTTCTTGGGGTCTGGGATCGGGAAGAGGTCTTTGTCTGGTATTGGCAGGAAGCTGCCGTATAATGCTTTTTCTAGATCACCATCATCTGAGCTGACCGGATGATGAACAGTCACTAAGTAAGTGCCGCTTGGAAAGGTGCCCTCCACCATGAGCTCGGCAAGGGAAGAGACAACGGAGGGTAAGACATGTCGTCTACCAAGCATGGTTTTGCCAATTGACATGAGGTCTGCCACAGAGTGGTTGCCATCACGGATGAGCTACATGCAACCGTTATCACTAATGCTACCGGCAGGCGTTCGCGGGCAATGCACCTCTTGCAGGTTGTTTGCAATCAAAGCCTAGATTGGCAGGCGATTAGCCATCTTCGAAGATGGATAGGCAAGATAAGTCGTACGGTAGCCTCTGCATGGTTTAACTTGATTCCTCGTGCAAGGCGACGCTGCGCAACAAGGCCCAATTGAGACGTGACAAGCTTATCAAGCTGTAAAGCTATCAGCGTCGAGTGCCGTCATAAGCCTTGCGGGAGTGCTATACTTCTTTGGGAACAAGATGCATCGTCGGCTATTCTCAAAGTGCGATGAAATCCTTGGGATTTGAGATCTGTCTGCATGTATCAATCCGAAGGTGGGGATCATGGTAAAAGAGGGGGGGGGATATTGCGCGTCTCACGCTTTGGTGGGGCCGGACGACAAGCGTGGGCTAACTTCTTGAATTAAGTCTCTACGTAGTACTGTGGTACCCAGCAAGTTGACTGTTAGCGCAACAGGGATTATTTGGGTGTCGAGGGTGTGTCTTTACCAAATTAATCCCTGTAGCGCTAATATTCAATTACCTGAATACATAGTATTATAATTAATATATATCTTTAGGATATACTTACAGTATTTACCCTAACTATCGACTCCTAGAGGGGTTTGGGAAATACCAAGGAGGTTTCTTAAAGTGTCGCACACGCTAAATGTTAGAACCAAAGGGAACGGAACTCTATTTACGACCGAGGGGACAATAATGCAAAGCAGCTTGTTTTCAGGGCATTTTCATTGATCAACTAAAGAATGCAGTGGTCACCAGGCAATTACCGAGAGCAAACCAATCATAGCATACAATCCCTCTTCTTTGTGGCCACAGAAGAGCAGCCAGCTCCTCGCTCCAGCCATGTGTACAAATTCGTTCGCGCTACATTGCATAGATATCCCTGGGAAGCCATGCTCACGCAGCTTCGCTCTTACGTTTCTTTCCCTTCGCCTTCTTCGGCTTCTCTGGGCTTGCTGATTTAGGGGGTGAACTCGCAACAACCTCCTCGGACTCCACGGGCTCCTCGGCTGCCTTAGCATCCTTCTTCCTGGACCCTTTCTTCTTCCTCTCGGGCGATTTGGAGGACTGTTCGGCTACCACAGGCTCGACTTCCTTCACTGGGGTCTGTTTGGCTGCAATCTTCTTCTCTGTGGCGTCTTTGACAGTCTTGCTGCGCTTGGGAGGAGGTGCTTTGACCGGCTCCGGAGACTCTTCGGAATCTTCCTCGGAATCCTCCTCGGAATTTTCTTCCTCGTCGGCATGACCAGGCTCGAGTTCAGGTGGAGTGGGTAATTTGCCAGCTTTCTTAGTATCGTCATAAATCCTCCTTGCTTCAACATCACTAATTTGCGGGATTCCTTGGCCCGCTTTGTAGGAGTTCATCTGTGCTTTGTAGCGTGCAAAATTGATTAGATATCTTTCTTGCCACTCCTGGTAAAAGCAGTGAGTACGAGCAGCAGTTTTGACGATAATCAACCCGAAGTACTTACTTTCTTGTCCTCATCCGTCATCTCCCGCCATCTCTTTCCACCCTCATCTTGGACCTCTTTGGCCGTCTTGCCAGACCCCATCTCGGTCGCGATGGTCTGGCGTGCAGTCTGCAGATACAAAAAGAACGGAGTAAGTGCGCGCTTGGGCGCATTCTTGTCATGAGGAGCCCTTTTTCTCTTCTTGTTCTCTGCAGGGACCTCGACGGTGGGTGCAGGAGTAGGCCCACGCTGACCGAATAGTACGTTCTCGCCGCTCAGAGGGTTCGAGATGTTCAATTGCTCGAGTGAAGATGCGTTTCCCCTTCCGATGACGGTGTCCGTGTGGGCAATGTAGGCGCGTGAAAGATCCGAGACAGCTGACTGGAGCGTGGCTAGACCAGTGACAACCTGAGGCGTGACGATCAGTCGACTTTGTTCTGGATTGACGGCGCCGTACATGATGTTGCGAACAAGCTTGAAGGCAATTTCGCAGACATTCTCGCAAGGACGCGTGAGAAGATGAACAGCTTCGAGGGCTTCTTCGCGTTGGTCGCGAGTCATATAGTATAGGAATGGGGACATCGGGACGTTGACGATGGGTGGAAGTGAATTGATGTGGAGCGATGTTGGGGTGGTGTTGGGGTGGTGGTCATGGTGATGTTGCGACAGTACACAACAGATAAACCAGTCACGTCGCGATGAACCCGCTGAAAGGAAATGAAGTATTGCTTACCGAGTTCCTCGTGCGAACAAAGTCCTCAACACTGATTTGGAGGCTGCCAGAGTCCTTTGGCTTGTCTTCCGTCTTCCTGGAGCGCGCCATAATGTGTTCGGTCAGCACTGATAGTATACTACCGACAACGTAGGGTGTTTATAAGGAAGGGTCGAAATGTTGGGGGCTCTCGACCTCCTTAAACCTATAGCGGGGAACAGCCTAAGCGCCCTATAACCAAATCCAGTATTGCTGCAGCGCCCTGTTGAGCGGCTAGTGACCAATCACTCCCGCTTAAATATCCCTTTCCCCGGGTCCGGTAGGCTATGGTGGGCAGCTTTTAGGCCTCGTAATCGTGCGGGTACCAGGGTTTACGCCTGCGTCTACCTCCGAGACACGCTCACTCTCTCCCCCAGAAATCGCCCATGCAGTCCACCAACCGAGCATTGCGGCAAGCCTTATTCTAGAACCCACCGCATCTCGAGATTGGTTGATGTCTGAGCATGCTTTTCAAACTGTGGATGCTGTCACTTATTTTCAGCTTTCATACTCTTGGTCGCTATCGCTGCTACTCAATGTGTATGTACGGAGTATATAGGAAGCCAGCAACTCCAAGGGTCGAGCCCCTGGTCCCTGGGTAGAATATGCTAGCCACCTTTCTACTGCCCGTTTGCAATCCGATGCCCTTACCTAGCTTCGCCGACCGACCTAAAAGATGGGAGGTATTGTGATTACAACCCCTTTGCCTACAATTGCACCCCCTATCACCTACGCTTACACCCCCCTCCCAACCGGGCATGGCTTTGGGATCATCGGGTAGCCCCTCACTAGGCCTAGCCCCCTAGGGTAAGCCCAGGGCTTCTAATATCCTAACGGCTAACCTACCCCTACGTACCCAAGCTACTTACGTACATAGTAGCTCTTTAGGGCCCTAGCTAGGACTCCTTAAGCCTATAGCATAGTACCTTAGGCTACTAGAGCTATTAGTACACTATCTAGGACTACTTAGATAGCTATTCTAACTTACACTTAGGAGGTATAATCGTAGGGGATAGGAGGTATAATTATAGGTAAAGGGGTATAATTATAATAATTAATACCTCCCTAAAAGGTTATCCTAATATTATCTATTATAACCTATTTATACTTAACTAGGGGCTCTTATATTACTAAAGCTCCTAGGGGTAATTAGCTATTTATTATTACTAGCTATATAACGTTTTTTATATATAACCTTTATAACCTTTAGACTTTATACTATTTACTTATTATACCTAGTAGCTATCTTTTTTAGTTCCTTTATATTAGGGTTCTCTTAATCTTTATACCTCTTAGAGGTATAACTCTTAGTTAACCTAGTTTAATTCTATAAAGAGAAGTAAAGTATTAAGGATTGTATAAGAAGTAGGCTTTTAATATATATATATATAGAGGTAGACTAATTATAAGGAATTGAATTTAGTACTAAGCTACTAATTCTTAGCGATTTAATTCTAAAAGTTAGAACTAAGTATTATGAAATAAACTATTAATAGTATACTAGTATACTATTAATAGTAATACGCTAAAAGGCTTAGTAATTTAATTTTAAAAGGTAGAATTAAAACCTAAATTAATAGTTAGTTTATATATAGGATTTATGTAAGATAATTAATTAAGAAGCTATCTATTTATATAGAAAGTTAAATATACTAGAGTATTAAGATAAGACTAAGCTTAATTAAGCTTAATAATTATAATATATAATATATATATTAATATACCTAGAAAATAGAAGAAAGTAAATATCCTTATATATAGTTATCTTCTTAATATAATAGCTATTATTATAAATTATTTATATACGCTTTATTAGCGCTAATATTAGTTTACTAATAGATATTAGATATTATAGTTTATTACTAACTTACTTATATTATTAAGATCTTCTAGTTTATACTACTAGTTCTATTTATTATTAAAATCTATTTCGTCCGTAAATAGAAATCCCGCCTAGTTAGCTCCTAAAGTGAACCTAGGGCTCCTAAAGCTCCTAGGGTTAATTAGGCTAGAATATCCGCGCCTAGGCCCCTAGGGCTAATAGCTAAGTATCCTAAGGTAAGCTAAAGATAAGCCCCTAGAATATATTAAGTACTATACCTAAAGAGTATTATTAGGTATTATTAGGTATTAGGCTAGGGCCCTTATAATAACTTAAGTTATATATTATATATTAGTCCTTAAAGTACTCGCTCCTATTATACCTAAGGGCCTTAGGTATATAATATATAATATATAATTATTATTATTATACCCCTAATAATAATATTATAACCTAGGATTTATTTATATTATATACCTAAGACTTTAAGTTAAATTAATTAATTTTAAGTATTAAAAGTCCTTAATATTAGGGGTTATTCTAAGGGTAACCTCCTAAAGGTTATTATTAATTATAAATATTAAGATATCTAAGTAAGATTTAGCGTAACCTACCTCTAAGACTTAAAGAACTTAATATTAAGTTTTAAGGGGAAAATCTCCCTAATATTATAAAAATTAAGATTTTTAGCGGGGTAGTAAATAATATAACTCCCTAGGGGCTACCCTTAGAACTTAGGATATACTACGCTTAAAGTACTCCTTAGGCCTATCCTTAAGCCTACCTTAAGGCCGCCTTTAAGCTACCCTTAAGCTACCCCTAAGGTACGCCCTTAGGTCTATCTTAGGTAGGCCTTAAATCCTTCTTAGGCCTACTTTATATAGCTCTAAGGGCCTAATTAGGATATATAATACCCTAGGCGGGCCTTAGGATATATAGGTTTCTAGGGCGCCTAGAGGATATCTAGGGGCCGGCGGGGCCCTATTTCTATTTACAGATATTATCTAATTAAGTATTATAATTAATCTTATAAGATCCTCTTTATTATCTAGGTATTTAATCTTATATAATAAGATATTTATCTCCTTATTTTAATAGTAAGAGATACTTTATTATAATAATAATAAGATAGATTAGGTATTAATAGTAATTCTAACTAGGTATTATAATAGTAAATAATCTAACTAAGTATATATAGATATATATATTAAATAATCCTAGAGAATTACTAAGATCCTTATAACTAAAGGATATCTATAAAAGGATTCTATCTCTACTATTATCTCTATTATACTACGTAAAGCTTAATAGCTAATACTATAATAATGCTAGTAAAATAGATTAAAAAAAATATTATTATTATATATATATTATGAATAATAGAAGCCTTTAATAAATATTATACTTAAAGTAAAATTTAAATAGACCTATTAATAATCTTCTAACTATTATATAACCTTTTATAAGGCCTATTTTTATAGTTATATACTAACTCTTATAAATTATTAAGGTTATTAATATTATTCTAAGTATTATACTTATAATTATAGTCTTTTTACTTTATTAATTACTACGTCTTTTACCTTAAAACACGCTTATTAATAATAGCCTTAATCTTATATATATTAAACTTATTAATATAAGTTATAAATAATATACTATAAGATTAACTCTATTAAGTATTTTAAATAATCTAATATATTATTAATATATCTTAAGGTTAATCCTTAATACTTTATAATTATTATCTTTTAATAAAGTTATAAGCTTATATTTACTATTTATTAGTAAATCTTAAACCTACTTAGAGTAAGAGAGGTAACTTATAAGTTATATAAGTAATATTAGCTACCCTAAGTAGGTATTAGTAAATTAAAAATCTAAAAAAAAAATTACGTATAGATACTAAATTAGTAGTTTTTAATTTTAGGTTTTTTAAAAGTTAGGCTTAGGCTAAGCTATTTCTTAAGGGAGGAGCTAGAAACCTCTCTAGCTCGCTTATTAATTAACGAATCTAAAAATAGACCCTAGACTTAGAATCTACGCTAAAAATATACTAGTATAATGTATTTATAGTACCCCCCCTCCTACTAAGAATAGGTTAATTTATTAAAATTTATTAAAGTCTAAAAACCCTAAGTTAGTCTAAGTAAGTTAGCTACTAAATTAGTAAGTAGGCTCCTAAAACCTACTTATTTTATACTATAATCTCTTAAGAGTAATAATATAGGATATTGCTACTAAGCCTACTAAAACTAACTCCTAATTACTTATAGTACTTAAAGTAGGCTGTAGATTTTTATAGATGTTATAAGTAATTAAAGTCTCTTATAAGAGCTTATTATAAAAGTAGAACTAGTATATTATAGATATTAAACCTATAAAATATTTTATTTATTAATATCTTAATAGACTAGTTTTTAAAATTATTAAGGTAACTTTATAAGTAGGAGAGTACTATTAATTAACTAATAGTATCAAGTAATTATTTTAGGATATAATAATATAAGATAATCCTAATAGTCTAGTTTATCCTTTTAAATAGCCTATCTATTTAAGTATAACAAGTTATAGATATAAAAAGGTTATAACTAAATATTTAGGAGATAGACCTCTAGAGAAACAATATAAACTTAAAGTCCTTAATATTAATAATATTATATAAGATATCCTAGCTGTAAGCTATTAAGGTTATTAAGATAATATCTACCTATTATATTGTATTTTATATAATCTATCTAAGAAGAAGTAAGACTCTTTTAAAGAACTTATCTATTATTATTAAGAGACTATTAAAGCCTTCCTTAGGCTTAGTAAAAGGAAATATAATAATAAAGTCTATTATTATTATATAAAAGGAATTATAAGGGAATTAATTAATAGTATACTTTTATAAGGTTTATAATACTTAATTTAATTTAATTAATATTCTAAATAGTACTTAATATAAGTATATAAGTACTATGAAAGATAATATATATATAATAAAGTAATAATTTATTTATAAGTCTAATAAAATTTATTATAATATTATTAATTATATATAAGCTTAAAGTTATCTTATTTTATGAAATTTGAAATTTAAAGCTACTCTTAACTATTAATAAAATTAGTATAATAGATAAAGCTATTATAGATCTTAAAGTATAACCTAAATTATTACTATTAAAATAGTAGGAGTAGAATACTTAGTTAATTTATCTAAGATTATAATAGTATCTATCTATATATACTAAGACTATTTACTTAGTTATCCTTAGTAAATCTTCCTTATTATTATGGTATTAGCGAATACTATTACTTAGTAGTAGTAACGGAGATAGTAGCGGAGATAGAAGGCTCCCGCAGGCGTCCTTTAGCTATAGTAATCCTTATACTTCTCTACTATTATCTAATATATATATACTTCTATAGTTATAACCTTATACTAATATAACAATAGTAGTAATACTATTATCCTAGATGAATACTATCTAATTATTTATTAGGAATTAACTAACGATCCCTATAATATTAATAAGATCTAGTCCTTTGTTAATTAATAAGTCTTCTGCTACGTATATTAATTCTTAAGTTTATTCTACTCTATTAAGCTATTTATAGAAGCGTTTATTAATATTAGATACTTCTTATATTAATAAAGTTATTAACTATTAATAGCCTTATTTATTAAATCCCTTATACTACTATTTAATAGTAGGAAGTTATCTAAGATTTTATTATTCTTATTAAGAAATATAGCTTATTTCTTTAAACTTCTCTTACTATTCCTTTTATTTATCCTAGCTCCTCCTCCTCTATTAATAGAGGATATTTTTTAATTTACCTTTTAATTAAATAAATTTATTAATACTAATTACGCTTATAATATTATAATTAATAAGATTAACTAGTCTATTATCTTATATATTATATAGAAGAATCTTAGATTAACTTAATTATATATTTTTACCTCTTCTTTATCTTTATTAAGAGAATTAAGATAATATTGAAAACTATTACCTTTACTTATACTTAATAACTTTAAATTATCTTAGTTATAAAATTAGGCTATTAATGAAACTCTTATATATATATTTAATTAATACTTTAAATAGGTTATTACTTATTCTTAATACTTATTAGAATTACCTCCTAAATTAATAAAATTAATAAAGTCTTTATTAGAGCCTTTGTTATTATAACCTCTTATAATATCTTAATCCTTATTATTAATAGGAGATTTATTAATTATAAACCTATTCTCCTTTATAAAATTATTTATTACTCTTAAGCTAACCTCTATTAATAATATTATTAAGTAGATATTAATAAAAGAAGTTATTTATAATTAATTAATTAGCCCTAAAAATAATCCTAATCCTTTTAAGAGTATAATATAAAATATCTTTATTAATATTATTATATAAGTAATTATTAATACTAATATAATTTAATACTTATAAGAAAACCCCTTATAATAAGGTCCTTTTAATCTACTAGGCCTTAAAGGCCTAATAGGCGTAGTAGGTAGTAATATTATTATTATTAATAATTAAGGTTCTTAATAAAACCTTAGAGACTTAGGATTCTTTAATCTAATATATAATAGTAAGTGTATTAATATAAGGGCGGTTATTAAGTATATTAATAAGGAAACTTATTTTAGGGATATATATCTATTTATTAAGTAAGTTAAGTAAATATATTTATTTAAGGACTTTATTATAATTTAAAGTAATCTCTAATTAAGTCTTTATAATTAAACTTTAAAATAGTAGATAGGTAAGCTCTTAAAGAAAAAATAATATATTATATTATTTAATAATAGTATTAATAAGTAGTATAAACTCTTATTAAAAAGGTTTTAATAGTTATTTAATATTATAATTAATATTATATTATATAAGAATTATATAATAAGAGATATAATAAACTATTATAAGTTTAGGAAGTTTAATATTAAGATATTATACTTTATTAAAGACTTTAACTTAAAAGATATTAAGGTTTAACTTAATATTACTTATAATATATTAGATTTAAAGCTTTACTAAGATATTTATTATCCTATTAAGAATATATCTATAAATAACTTTATAATAGACCTTAATAATAGAAATTATAAGTAATAAGCCTATATTAATAAATATTAAATTACTAGAGCCTCTAGTAGTAAATAAACCTAATAATATAAGCCTAATAATTAATATAATTAATATAATTTTTCTAATTAAGCTAGTAACTAGTTATATTAATAAAGTTATTAGAATAATAATACTTAACCTTCTTTATCCTATTAGGGTAATTAAGCTTATTAATTAAATTAGTAATATTAGTAAAACGCCCCTTAAGCCTTACTACCTCTTATATAAAGATTATAGATTATAGCTAGCCTAGTAAATATATTAAATTCTAGATAATAGTTTAGTTAATAATAATTATAACCTTATCCTTTATAGTTAACTAGGTAGGGCTAAGGTAATTATTAGCTTAGATAGTTATAAGATAATTATTAGCCTTATTTCTTAACTTAATAGGCTTATTAAGCCTTTATAAAGGATATTATAAAAAGCTTTAATAATAGTAAATTATAAGACTAATAATAATATTATATTAAGCTAGTAGATAATATTTTTAATAGTAAGTAATATCTATTAGATTAATATAAACCTTATTATATAAGTAAGGATTTATTAAATAGGAATAATAATAATCTTATTAAATATAATAATTTATATAAGATATTAGAAGGATACTTTATAACTTAATTAAAGATATTAAATAGTTATGTTTATTCCTTTTATATATCTACCTTATATTAAAAAATAAGCTATATAATTAGTTATGATAGTAATACTAAGTATTATAAAAGCCTTTAATATCTATTATAAAGCTTATAATAAGCTATACTATTAAACTTAATAATATATTATTATTAATAGTAGAGTCTATTATTCTTTTAAGCTAATTTAAGGCTTTAAGTTATAGATTTTATAAATAAAAGTATACTATTATTAATATTTTATAATTTATTAATAACATATTTACTTAGTAGATAGAAGTCTATTTAAATAATAAATATTTAATTACCTTAATTAATTAAGCTTATATAAATAGGGTTTTACCTAATATTAAAATTAAGAAGATAGTATCCTTAATACTTATATAAGGTATTAGTAATAAGATTATAAAGATAAATAAATACTTACTTATAAAAATCTATATTAATAATATAATTAGAGGTAATATAATAGCTACTTTTATAATTATAAAAGTCAATTTAATAAATAATTTAAAGATAAATCTACTTATTAATAATAATATTTTAGTACCTTAAAGAATAGTTCTTAACTTTAATAAATAAATTATTATCTTTAATTATTATTAAGACCTTATTATACTTATTAATATTTATATTTATATCCTACCTAATATTAAGTAAACCCTTAAGGTAAGATTAGCTATTATTATACCTTTATACTTTATTATATAAATTCTTATAATTTATAAAGGGGATATCCCCTCTAATAAAGACTTCCTTTTTAAGCTTAAGTATACCTAAGACTTTAATAATAATAATATTTCTATATATATTATTAACGCGTTAATATCTTTTTTATATATATATAAAATACTTTACTAGTTCTAGTATACCTACTATATAAGGTACACCTAGGTTTACTTATAAAATATAACTAGGATAGTACTTACCTTATTACTCTAATAAATATACTACTAGTAACTAGTAATATTAACTTTTAGAAGTTATTTATTATTAAAGGCGTCGCGGTCTTAATAATAATATATATTAGGATTATATAACTTCTTATAAAGTCTATTACCTTTAATAATAAGGGCCTTATTATTAATAATAGATCCTACCCTTAAGTATATACTACCTAATATTATTATAATCTATAATCTACTTTAAGTAATAAAGAAGATTATTATTATAATAATAGTAGAATTCCCTAATATATAAATTTAATTAAGGTATAATAATAAATATACTTAAAGAGGAATAAATATTAATACTATTAAAGCTTAATATAATATTAAAGCTTTTATATATCTATTTTATTAATTAAAAGGATAAGGATTTTATTAATAAAATATTTAAAAAGTTATATACTTAAGGTAAAATGATATAATTAAATTAGCTAACTCCCTTTAACTATCTTATATTTCTAATTTAATAAAATATATTAGAAGGTTATAAAGGATATATTATAATAGATATTTAAGGATTTAATAAGATTACTTAATTAGATAATTATTTATTACCTTTATAATCTAAGCTTATCTTAGCTATTATAAGCTATTTATATATTTCTATTATAAATAGTACTAGTTAGTTCTATTAATTTAATATTTAAAAGCGTAATTATTATAAGCTTATAGTAGTCTTATATTATAATTAAGAGTAATATAATATTATCTTTATAATATATAAAGGCTTATTACCTTATATTTAATATTAAATTAATAAGCTCCTCCGCCTATTTAAGAACTTTATAAAGGCTTATATAAATAATAATATTATATTCTTAAAATCCTTACTTAAGTATTTTACCTATTTATATAAATTATTTAATTTAGAATTAGAGTATTAAATTAATTTTAATCTTAAAAAGACCTTCCTAAGCTACTTATTTATTATCCTCCTTGTTAGAACTAGCCTAGAGATAAGTTATCAGGGTATATAGATGAAGATAACTAGCTAAAGAGTATAAGATATATATAAGATATAGCTATTAAGTACTAATAGTTATATATACTAAGACCTTATACTAGCCGTCTTAGGCCTAGTATAATAATATTATATAATAATACTTAGGTATAATACTTAAGTATATTAAGTATAATCCTAATATTACCCCTGCCTTTAATAAAAGTAATAATTATATTATTTAAGTAGTTAGTCTACTAATAGCGTCCCCCCTTTATTAAATATAAAGTTAGCTTATAACTTTATAAGTAATCCTTTTTAAAGGAAATCTACTAGTAATTAATTAAATAGTACTATTAATTATTTAGAGTTTAATAATTATATTATATACTTTATATATATAAAAAAGAAAAGTTCTTAAGACCCTTAAAATAATATATATTAATTATTTAAATACTCTTATCCTATTATACTAAGAAGCTTATTTAGATATCTAAATATATTTCAAAATTATATATAAATAAATCTAATAGTTAGATTATCTAAATATTTTATAAAATATCTTATAAGAATATTATCACCTTATTTAATATTATATATATAACCTTAAAAGTACTTTTAGGCCTAGTATAATTAGGTACTACTTATAATACTTATTAATAATATCTTATATATTAATAAACTTATTTTTATTAGTATTATAAAACTCTAAGTCCTTATTATATCCTTTTTATTAAACTTAATATTTTAATCTTCCCTTAATATATTTAAAGTTAAGGATATCCTTTACGACCTACTCTTATTTATTATTAATAATAATTAGTAATAATAATAAGTTTTATTATCTTAATAAAGGATCTATTACTACTAATTAGAGGTATTTAATATAGAATATATTAAAAAAAAGGTTTAATAAGTTTAATTTATATAATATCTTAACTTTTTCCTTAATTTTAAAGGGCCCTTTATATTTATTATTTAATTTCTTAAAGGATCTAGCGGTCTTAATATATTTTAAGTTAATAAATATTAGATTATCTTCCTAGAAATTAATATTAATATTTATTTATTTACTTATTATTTTATAAATTCTTTAAACTATTTAAGGTTTTATAAGATATATTTAAGGATTTTATTTATATATTTTATTATACTTTTAGCTTTAACTACTTAAAGTTATTTCTAAGTAATATTATACTTAATATTATTATAATTAGAACTTGTATAAGGATAAAAACCTTTATTTATATAAAATAATAAGAGTCTAATAGTTATTAAAATATAATTATTATTAATAAACTCTATTATTAATAGCTATTATATCTAATTATTTTAAAAGTATAAATAATATAGGTAGAGGTTTACTTTAAAGTCTTAATTAGATTCCTTAGTCTAGTTATTAACTTAAGTATAAAAGTTATTAATAATTTAACCTTTATTTTAAATCTTTTATAAAATAATTTTTAAATAAGGGTTATAAATTAGGATCTTTTATTTAATATAATAAATAATACGAGTCTATATAATTAAAAGACTTTATTAATTAATAAATATATTATAGCTTCTACTATTATACCTTCCTCTATTATTATATATATTATATAGTATTTTTCCTTAATAAGTTTATCTATTATAACTTATATTATATTATAGTTATTAGATATAAGTAGATTAATTATAAAATCTATTATAAAATCTTTCTATTATTATTTTAATATTAATATTAATTATAAAAACCTATTAAGCTTTTTATATAAGGGTTTTACCCTCTTATAAGTATAATAATTTTAGATATATTACTTTATAATATACTTTATACTATATTAATAGAATTCTTATTATAATATATTATAAGTCCTTCTTAGACTTAGGTATATTATAATAGGTTAATTATAAGCTTTATAGATAACCTTAATATATAAATTATTAAGTACTTATAACTATTCCTTATAATAGAGGATATTATTATAAATAGAGTACTTAATAAGATTAATTTTATTAAATTTAGACTCTCCTATTACGATCGTGGGTTTTACTAAGCAGGGGCTTGGCACGGCTTAGTAATACAGATCGACGGGTCGACATCGGCTAAGGAGTATCGACCCGGTGAGCAGGACGATAGAACGACAGGAACGCGCGGAGGGCGATCCAGTCGATCCGGTAAGAGGTCGCCGGAACGACAGGAGCGTACGACGAGCGATCCAGGCGACCTGGCGAGCGTGCGGATTTCCTATGTCTATATAAATGGCGATGTTTCCTAGTAGATAGGAGCTCCGTGCTTAACTCATGTTATAATTCTAGTAATCTCCTAAGCACTGAATATAATACCTTATACCAGACCTGTTTAGTATAAGCCTGCTTACCCTACTTCCTTAATACTCCTCTTCACGAGAACTAATCATAGGTCTACCTTATCCACGGACGGAGTGAACCGTAATATCTCCCTCTTTAATTACCTAATAAATAAATATTAATTTATTACTTTATAAATTTTCTATTATAATTCTATTATAAATTAAATTAATAATAATAATAATAACATAGTTAATATCTAGTTCTAATCTTATATTATTATAATATTACTTTAATAACTCCTATTACTTTAGTATTAATAAAGTATAATATAACTATTAAATTTTAATATTATCAAGATCCTTTAGCTTAGATTTAAGTTAATAAGTAAGTGTATTAGCTTTCTTATTTTATTAAATAATTTAATAGATAATCTTAATATTAAATTCTAATAATAAGCTTAAATACCTTAATTAATAATAGGTTAATTTCTAGCTTTCAATAAAGTATATAAACCCCTTATAATTAATAAATATTTTTATTAAGATATTTATATATTCTAGTTCTAGCTACTAGTATTCTAGGTAATAGATAATTAGTAAGAGCTCTTTATTATAAATTTAATAATTATACTTAATTAAAGTAAGGTTTCTATTATAAAAGGTAATTAAATATAAGTTTTCCTTATTATTATATTAAGATAGTACTTTATTATTAATATAATTAAAAAAATTAATCTCTAATATAACCTTATAACTCCTATTTAAATATCTTAAGATAGGAGCTTTTATAATAGTATACTTAAATATCTAAAAAGTATTATTTTAAGTAAGGTCTTATATAAATATAATATCTTTCTTAATAAGTTATATTAAAGGTCTAATAATTTTAGAAAATCCTCTAATAAATTACTAATAAAACTTATAAAAACTTATAAATAAGTAAATTTCTTTAAAATTTATTAGGATAACTTAATTAATAATAGCCTAAATGTTAAAAGGATTTATATATAATATAATTGTTAATATTAATAATCTTAAGAACTTTATTTCTTAAATATTAAATCTATACTTAAGGATATTAACTTATAAACTAACCTATTATAACTTTTTTAAGATAAAATAAATATATTCTTTATATTTCTTTTTAATCTAATTATAAATAAGTATATTATTTAAATATACTTAATAAAATCTATTAATATATTTAAATAGTATATTATTTATATATTATTAATATATTACTAGGCTGTTTATGAAATTAAAGGGTAATATCTTATACTTATATACTCCTAATAAGGTAATAAATATTATAAAATCCTTACTTTTAAGGTTTATATTAAGCTTATTAAATATAATTATAATATTTAACCTTATAATATACTTATAACTAGTAATTTAACCTAGCATCTTATTAATTAATAATATAAGGTATTAATTATACTATATTAATATATTTAGCTATTAATAATTAATATAAAATTATAATCCTTCTTTAGGCTTTTTAATAAATAATACTAATAAAGTAAATAGAGTTTAACTAGGAATAATAAATCCCTTAATTAAATAATCTTATAACTACTCCTTTATCTTTATAAGTTTATAACCTAATAGTAGGTATATATAACTTTATAATAGCTTATTCTTATCTATCCTATCTATAAATTCTAGTTTATAATTATAAGGATAATATAGAGGTAATTTATTTACTTTAATCTTATTAAATATATCTATAAATTTATAATATTTAGCTAGGATTTATACTAAGACCTCTTCCTTTAATAATATTTTAATCTTATTAACTTTTATTATAACTATAAAGTATTTATCTTACTTAATAAGGTTATTAATCTAATTAATTATTAAAAAGAATAATTTATTAACTTTATTCTTTATAAGTATATAATATACTATTATCCTAATTTAATAAATATCTAGTTTATTAGGTTTTTATATTATTTACTTATATAATACTTATAAGGTAGGAGTAGATTTCTTCTTTTAATTCCTTCTTATTACCCCTAACCTTTACTTCCTAGCTAAATAAGTTATAGATTTAAAAGAAGCCAATAATTCATTAAAAAAATTATATTCTATTTCCTAATAAATCTTAATTTTCTTTAATATTTCCTATTATTTATATAAGGGGATATATCTAGTTATAAGAGGTTATAATAGAATATATAATTTCTCCTTCTTCTTAATAATAATTATATATAAGATAAAATAGGTATTAGATTTAAAAAAGAGCTCTCTTTATACTATATTAATAAGTATATTATATTTCTTAAACTATAATATTCTAATAATTACTTTATAAAGGCTAAGATTTATTATTAATATATAATATATAAATAGTATTAATATATAAATAAATTATATAAGTAATAAGGATCCTAGCTAATTTACTATTATAATCATAAATAGGTTTTAATCTAGCTAATAAGAGAGGTTTTATTCCTAATTAATTATATATAAGATTAACCTCTCTTATATTAATAAAAGTATATATAGATAATTTTATATTAAGTAAGGCCTCTATCTTATAAGTCTTTTATCTAGGTATTAAGAGTTTTATACTTATAATAAAGGATATCTAGCTAAGTTTATTAGCCCTAGAGCTCTTATTAATAAATAATATTAAATATATCTCTTTACCTCCTAATAAGATTTTATAAGAGGTTAGGTATTTCTTAATTTATTACCATTATTCTTATTATCTTCCTCCTTACTAGAGGCAATTATATCTTAAGAGGGATAATAATTAATTTATAACTTATTAATCTTTATTACTATTAGTCCTCCTTTAATTATTATTATAAATTTATTAAGATACTTTATTAAAATATAACCTAGTTTATAATAGATAAAGTAATTATTAGTATTTATATCCTATTATCTAATAAAGATATTACTCTTTAATAGTAATAAAATTAAGGGTCTAGATGTTTCATATAAAACAATTAAATTATTAACTTATATAAATTTATTCTTATACTTAGAAATTAATATCTCCTTATTTTTAACTACTTTAGAGCCTACTTTATCTAGCTTATAATTATACTATATTTAATTATCCTTACAGGAGTAGTATAAATATATCTTATAAAGGCTAGTAAAGTCTTAATAAATAGTCTAATATAGACGCTTAGAAACTTTTTAATTTAATAAGGATATAAGCGTTTTCTCGTTCTAGTCTAGACTAGCTAATAGCCTAGTAAATTAAGACTAAAAGATATTAAATATATCCGTACCTACTAGCATAAGTAGTATTCATGGTAATTTCTAACTCGTGCTTATTATTATATATCTTCTAGTCCTGAATATACCTAAGGGACTCGTCTCGCTCCGCCCTTAATAGATCTAAGATATTTAGTACCTCCTAGAGGTTATACTTTACCTAATACTATAATTATATAATAGAATAGATATCTAGAGGAGTAGTAGTATTATCCTTACCTAATAAAGTATCCTTTAATAATATAGATTAATAATAGTCTTTAGTCTTCCTTAAGAGATTATTAATATTACTATTTAAACCTAAAGGTATAGTAACTAAAGTTACTGTAATATAAGGCTAATAATCTAGTGTATAAAGATATAAGGCGGAATTTAGGCTAAGATCTCTATTCTTATAATAGATAAAATTAGTATTACTAAAATAAGTATTACTTTTAAAGAAAAATTTCATAGTATTTAAAAATACTTTATTTAGTAATTATTAACTAGCGTTATT
>JAABUL010001081.1_pt1 | contig 54107 bp, 47 predicted proteins | sample 5559151 | NCBI WGS metagenome assembly JAABUL01 (sample SAMN10711876, study PRJNA513368) | rock metagenome | isolation source: Antarctica rocks | place: Antarctica: Victoria Land, Pudding Butte sud
CAATTGCCAAGACCCAAGCTGGGCTAGGGGGTCTCGACTATTGTCTCATACTCCGTACGGTACATGGCGTCAACCCGACGCCGAGAGGCCCGACAGATCAGATTTCGGGGTGGGTTACGGAATACTCGTTCCACTCTCTTCGATAGGGTCCAGGGGTATTCCGTACTGGTATATATCATCAAGGGGCGGAATTCGGGACGACGAACAATTACACTTATCTACAAAGCACAAGGCGGGAAGGGAGCCAATGAGAAGACCCGATTACCTGCTTATTCCGTACAAACTCCGACGCTGCCGAAACCACCCCCTGCAGGTGTGTTCCGAACTTACGCTACTCACGGAACTTGGCCGACGATAGGTAGGTACTAGGTAAGCGCGGTAAGGTACTATATACTCCGTACACTTACTAAGTACAGGCACAAACAAGGGTGGGTTTGTGATTGCACAACCGTATCGTGACAATCCTCCCCCTTCACTGGAGCAGCTTCATCTTCGGAAGATGAGATCCAATCGGCAATTGTTTTAGACGCCATCATACCTTACCGCAGGAGATGTTGAAACTGTGGCCGCCTGTTTCGACTTGCTGACCACCCACCTTGGCTGATACCCGGACATGACCTGAAAAGGCACCATCTCGCCGAAGATGCCTCTTGGCTCGAAAAGTATGGATTGTCTCGTCAGAGCGAAAGTACCCATCGTCACCTAATGAGAATCAGAGATTACGATGAAGCCTAGTAGATATTATATAGGAATACTGGAGTTCTCATGTCCTTAAAAGGCCTATGTACCAAGTTTGTATCTCGTAGTAATATCAGCACATTCAGGATCCAAGACCGTTTGCCGAATGGTCGGGCTTGCTTGTTGCAATGCCAGCGGGGTCAAGATGATGCTACAGGTACATTAATGAAAACCGGTCGATGCTGTACACGTTGGCGACATGCTCCTTTTTGGCTAAATAAGTCTGAGAGAGAATGGAACATCATGCCGCACCATGCCCAACCAAACGCCCTGTTACAATGACTTTTGTCGCTTGAACGCTCAGAAAGTAATGCTGTACAACCGAGAATGTGGGCGCTGAAATTCGCTTGTAGAAGCACGAATGCAAAAACACATGGATTACCCGGCGGAAGTTCACTATTTAGCACGACCTGGTTGATCAGCACCGGCCAGAGGCATCGAGCTCTTAGACGAGCTTTTTCTGTGACCCTTGGTATTCTGTGGTGTCCCAGACGAAGGTCCGCGACGATGTTTGCCGGGTGCTGCATCGCCAAATACCATTGGCCACGTCTGGTCACTGTCACGGCCTCCGGTTTCCAATTCAGGCGGGTGGATCCAGGTCTGCTCGGTTTTTTTCGTTCCTTCAGGCGTCTCGTATCTTTTCGTGTCGCCTTCAGTCCCATAGAATTCACGCGCAGAGAAACGGGTGGGGACCATGGGCGCAGCTTGGTCAGAAGGTATCTTAGAGGCTGTTTCCGCAATCACCCAATTTTTCCCTCGACCAGGCACTTCTGATGCACTGACCTCCACAAGCCCGCCCCCTTCCACTGGCAGGAAATGGCGCGGTGGAAGCACTTCGACGTCAACCACAGGCAGAATTCGGTGGTAGATGTCATGATCGTGTATCTCACGTGTGATCACCTCCTCCCGAATATGGTGAACTTGATTTTGGAAATTTTCGTGCACAACGGCTGAACACAGCATTAGCTTCAGGAAAAGAATACTCATTGGGCGTCGGTGAGACTGACCAGGTGCAATTCTCTCAATGACTTCAGTATCAGCAGAGTCGTGTTGCGCTCGCTGAACTATGTCTTCGGCGGCATATGCTCCTCCTCCTCCTCCTCCTGTATTTCTTGATATTGGTCTGGATCTATCAAGAACGCTTGGAGGGTGGATTAGGTCTTCCCTTCTTCCAGGTTGGTAAGAGTTGTAATTGGAAGCAGGAGCTGAGGGTAATGGCTTCTCAACACTGGTTCGCGGATCGTGACCTGAAAACGCAGTTGGCGCAGTAGGGGAAGCGTTATCAGAATAAGGTGCCTTTGGAGAGCTTCCAACTTGCTTCCTCGGAATAGAAGTCCGCCTTCTCAAGTCCGGATCGTCTTGGAATTCATTGCTCGGGCGTTGTCTTGTATCACGAGCGGGAGTGTAAGCTCCAGTGGAAGTGGTATTGTATGATATGTGTGGCGAGCTGTCCTGTCCATACACCCCAGTAGATGAGGTTTGATCGGTGGCATCTTGCTCAGAATATAATCCATCCAAATTACCAGGTGCCTGAAAGCCCCTTCGAGGCGGAGTTTGGGTTGCTCGGGCTACACACTGGTCAGTGTACATACATGAAAGACACCTGAACCGTCACTGACCATCACCGTCACCGAGACTCAATCCTGAGAACTCTTGCGCAAGAGGTGTTTCTGCTGCCAAATCCCGTCCTCTAGGACGATCCCTCACCGGTAAGGTGCTGGATGGAGCATTACTGGAGGAACGGGGATATGAACGATCGATTCTTGGGTCCACAGTTGAATGAAGGGGTTCTTGCGGTGCCGTAGGTTGACTGGAAGTCGATGTTGGATATGTCAAATCATTGCGCGCACCCTGGTGACCTCTGTTGTAGCTGGAATGTACATTTCCCTGCACTGCAGTGGAGCTTCCATCTGCTCTAATTGGATAAGCACCCGTTTCTGGCAAACCTCCAGGTGCTGTAGCATCGTACGGAGTGGCACGAAGTGCCGGGTCGCCGGGTCCTCCTGTAGACATATTTTCACCTTGTAATGAGTTGGGTTGGAGATTTTGGCTCTTGCGGTGCAATATCTTCTTTAGTCGGGAGGCCATGACTTGCAAGGGGAGATTAGTACTGCACTCTGTTTGAGGGTGCTCAATGCCGCAAAAAATGCGGAACAAAATCACTATGAAAAGTCTGGTACAGCCTCGTCCATGGATTTATTTGGCAAGTATTTGAAGTCAAACGATCACAATTCACAATTCACAATTCCCGTCATGTCAAGCTTGAACTTGGAAGCAAGCGGTAGACTTGCTCTAACCACCTCGTCATCGTGTAGGCAACCTATGCTTTACCGACTCGTGATTTTCAATATGTCCACCGCTCTAGCTTCTCTCAATGATCTAATGAAGACAGGAGTTTCAGCACAAGCTTTCTACTAAGCTACTTTACTGACATTTTCTCGATTCTCGATTCTCGATTCTCGAGTTGTCTGTCGACTACGACCCAAAGTCTGAATATTTGATAGTTGCAGGTTCAGGTAAGCATCGATGCTTCGGGCAATATAATCTATATGATTGATCGCATGATAATACGGTCGAAATACCAACTCACACAAATGAAGGTTGAAGAACGCAATACCGTAGGCTGGTCCGTAGCGTACCACAGCAGGTGGTAAGCACGGTAGGTAAGCCACCCTAATCTAGTACTTCCGTAGTGGTATTATTATCTCAGCAAGTCTCAGAGACTCCGATGGATCTGTGGTAGGATCGGATGACGTCATGCCAAGACATTACCCCACCGCGTGCTTTCATTCATGCATGTACGTCACACATCCTTATCGAATCATCACCCCCACCTGATAAATTGATAATAATACAATCTCAAGTCCGTTCACTTTACAGATATCGACTCGGATCAGATAACAAGCACATCCATACCTTAGGGTTCCGAATGGGCCTCGATCCTGAATTACAAACGAGCAAAAGATCAACAACAGTCAACAGGTTGTTGATTTGGCTTCCTAAAGAAATCAAGGGTTCTCGATCTCTCTTGACGTAGACGCCACCGCAAAGAGCCGTAAACAGGGTTCACATGCAACCAGTGGTAGTGTAGTACACCAGTACTGTGTAGTAGTAGTAGGTAAGGTAGGTAGGTGGTACTGGTATAGAAATCTTGGAAATTGCGCACCTGTGGCTGAGTATGACATCGTTCCGGGATGGACCACTGTAGATGCAAAGCCCCCAAGCTTGAATCGATGATGTGATGTTTGTTCACTGCTGGCCCTTCCGCATTCACCCACTGAGTACTTTATTTACTTTACTCACCCCCGCTCCTGCCCACGTTCTCTCCAACACAACCATAACTTCCTTCATCATCTACAAAACCATCTTCTGCTCTCACCAAACTCCCATACCTTTACATCTACATCTTCTTCTTCCTACACACACATAAAACATCAAGAAGAAAACATCCGCAACAATGGACAAAGCTAAGGCTGCCGTCAGTGATTTCATGTAAGTCTAACCACCAGTACATGGTGCTCACTTGTTTCAGTCCACTACGTCCTCTTCACTTGATTCATTTCTGGGTGATTTGGGGTCTCAGTCTGTCTCTCATGGGCTTTCGTTGTACCCACAACCAGGTCTCTTTACCCACATTGCTAACTTGAATGTGTAGGCACAAGTCTGGTCATCATGACACCACAGTCCACGAGAAAGTTGCTCCTGCCGTTGTTCAAGAGAACATTGTCAAGCAGCGTCATGAGGAAGCTCAGACTGCCATTGATCGTGAGGTTCACCAGGACCATTACCATACCTCTATTCAGCCAGTAAAGGACCGCGAGGTTTTGTCAGAGCAGCACCAACATCGCATGGCCGCCGTCGAGACCCGCGAACACCGTCATGGCGATGCTCGTGCCGTCGAGGCTCGACTCGAACAAGAGCGTCAACAATTCCGTGACACTCGCACTGAGACTGCTGCACCTGAAAGCCACTCAGTTGCACCCGTCATTGCTGGAGAACACAAACATCACCATGTGCATGAGGTATGTACCTCACCTGTCCATCGAGAAATAGCTTACTAACAGGGCGTACAGACCATCCAGCCAGTCATCCAGAAGGAGACAATCCAACCATCAGTTGTCCACACTACTGTTCCTATTCATGAGATTCATCAAAACGAAGCAAAGCATCACGCTGCATCAGCTCTCCCTGCTGTCAGCATGGCTGACTTTAAGAAACAAGGTGGTAGCTTGACTGGTCGTGAGGAGCGTTATGATGGTTTCGAGGGTGAACCAAGAGCAGTGGGTGGTGCTCTAAGCGGCTCCTCCACCACTGGTACCGGCATGACTGGCAGCCATGGCCATAACACTTCTGGTCCACATTCATCGAACCTCGAGAATAAAGTCGACCCTCGCGTCGACTCAGACATGGACGGTTCGCGTAGGGTTGGTGGTAACGCAGGTACCGGCAGTACCGGCACTGGATACAGTTCGGGCACGACTGGCTCCGGGTACGGTACAGATGGCGCAACGAGAGGAACTGGCTCCCACGGCACGACAGGGACGTCCACCACAGGTAAGAAACCTGGTCTTATGGACCGACTGAACCCTATGAAGGATACCGACGGTGATGGAAAGAAGGGATTTATGGAGTAGATCCTTTCACATTGCCAATGCTTGTCGCAGTCGTGACCTGCTCTGTGCTTAGTCACTTGGTCTTGACGATAGGTAGGGCGGATTTGTAGTATTAGCGTCTACTCATAGGGAATCAAGATTTTAGTATGCTCATGAGAAATCCATGTGCGAATACTGAATTGGTTTAGTTTTGTGTGACATTACGTAGAATAGCTTTCCCATTGGTCGTGGGTTAGTACGGTGGGCTAGGGGAGAAACCATGATACTCGGGCGTTATCATTACCAGCATCTAGAGAGCACTGTTGCCTTGCGAAAAGCTCTGAACATACCAACAGACAGACGAACATCTGACGATAGGTTGATGTATAGCCACTTTTGATGGGTTTAAATTCGAGGATTAGGGTTAACCACGACTTTGTCCCCTCTGATCACCCTGTACTTACTGCAACGTATGTGGTAATAATTGATGACAGTTGGAATACTCCTGAATGAATTCATATATTTTGCACTCAACATCACTCTGCCCATTCTGAACAGTAATTAGACTTTGCCTGTCGAAACCACCCGAACCAGAAACAACGTATCTAGGCACCTCATCTCAAGTATCCAGCCCTCCCTCTACTTCTTCCCGAAGAAACTCATGATATTCCCCTGCCCCACTTTGCCCCCACCCTTCTTCCCCTTTCCCATACTCGAAGCCGTCGAAGCTGGTGTCTTGTCTTTCTGCGGAGGTGGTTCATCCTCTGAAAAGGATTCCCACGCTGGTTCCTCTTTGGTCACTGTACGTAGTAGCTGATCAGCGTTCTACTCTCTAGGGAGTTTGAAATGTAATGAGATTCGAACGAACCTAAATACCCCTCTTCGTCCTTGATCGTCTTCTTCTTCGTCACCTTACGTCTTCCTCTCCTCCGGCCTCCGGTAACCACGACAGGAGGCTCGGGCGAAGATCCTGTTCGAGATGGGGGTGCGTCCAGGGGCATGGAGTCTTGGGAAGGGGAACTGAGGTCTTCCGGGGCGGTTTCCGTTTCTTCGTCTGGGGTATGTCAGCTTAAATTCTTAAGGTAAGGGTGGGGTAGTTTTACCTTCGTCTTCCATCATTTTTCGTAGTTGCTCTGTGCGCTCGGCTCTTGACTTTTTCGGATCTAGGTTTCTGGTGGGTTTGGAGATCAGATCATCTTCTTGTTCGTCTTCGGAAGCATCTTCCATCGGTTCTGTGGAAGTTATTAGAATGAGTAGCTCCAAAAGGCAAGACCCGATACTTGCCATCTTCCTGTACGATTGAGTCATCCTATGCCGCATCGTAAACTATCTGGGTTGTATAAAAGTGGATCGAGTCTTACCTGTTTCAATATAGGGGCAGTACTAGCAGCAGGAGATGCACCAGCGGAGCTGCCAGTATCCTCCCGGTTGAGCTTAGCTTTGGGCTTCGAGAATGACTTGAAGATATCGGACTGCTCTTTCCTCATTATAGGAGGCCTTATCGTTGTCTTCTTGTCGCTACTTCTTGGCTCTTCGGTTTTGGCCGAGGACCTTGGTTGTGCTTCGCCTCCCGTTTGGCTGCAGGCAGAAGGCTCCACAGTGGAGGCCTTGACATCATTCAAAATTAATTTCCCAGTCTCTTGCGAGCTAAACGCTTGTTTTTCAGCTTTGGCTGTATTCTCCGGCGCGCTTGATATAATGGGTCGTCGTCCTGACCTCCGCTGAAGATTGAAAGAGTTAGCTAACTTGTAGAAATGAGCCATTCCAAACTGACCTTGACTTGACAATTCTGTATAACTCCATATTGTTTACCATGTACCAAAGGGTCTTCCGTAGCAAATTTTTCTGATATTGCACGATTGCAGTCTGATAAGATTTGGAGGTTCTAGGAATGCAAGAACCGGATGTTAGAGGATTAGGTTGACGGACGCAAGCAGGCTGGGCACCTGCCTGACTTGTACTCGGACCCAAGCTATAGATATGGATCGACGGTTTCTGATCATATCGAGATTTCGCCTCTAGTCAAGTACCTTAGCATTATGCAAGTAGTGAACCATGACTGTGATGTGAACCACAATTAGATTCACCCAGTAGCCGGCAAGCTAACCCGTACCTTCAAGATCCTCCTCCCGTACCAACGTTATAAGTTTTACTGGAGGGGGTATTTCGGTGTCCTCTTCCGCCTGGACTTGACTGCTCACGAAAGGACTGCTTTGCATGAGTGCATCACCGCCATCTTCTTGCTGGTTATTGCCATTGCATGGGACGTCCGCAGGAATAAGTATGCCGCTCATGAGGTAGGTTGCATGGACAGACCCCGGCTTCTTAGCAGTTTGGTGGTGGTAGAAATCATAGAGCACCCTGAAATACTGTAAGAAACCATCCTTTCCGCTGATAGAGATGCTGCTTACTGCTTTGCAACATTGTTGTGCACCTTCGTCTCTCTACTGAGGGATCGGTATGATACCTGGTAAGATTTGGTCAGCGAAGGATTACGAAGAATGAGAAAGGCACACACGATTCTTCCATGGTTCAAAACAGTTGCAGAAAGAAATGTCCTGGAATCCGAACTCATTGTGAAGCAGTAAAGCCCACTCGCAATTTGTTATCTCCAGATACAAGTCGCTAGGTCAATTGGCATTGTACCTGCGCACGGCGCACCCTTTAGCGGCCCTCGGACGCGATTTGAAAACCACTACCACCGTATACGCGAGATATATTACATACACTAAATGAAGGCGACTGGAAGCTTCATCTGCAGAACAACTCTGCGGTTTTCGGGGCTACGATTCCCGCCACAACAACTTATGGACAGCTCCTATGATGTCCCAGATCCTTCTGACTGGCTGGATACATCTGTAATACAGCTACGCCCAGTCGAAGCGGCTTTGCGCTGCCAAGTGTGCAAAGACTTTTTTGACACGCCTATGATCACATCGTGCTCACACACCTTTTGCTCGTTATGCATCCGCCGTTGTTTAACTAACGATGGTAAATGCCCGGCCTGCCGAGCACCCGATCAGGAGCTTCGACTCCGAAGAAATTGGACAGTCCAGGAAATAGTGGATGCTTTTAAGATAGCTAGGCCGGCCATTCTACAATTGGGGCAAGCTACCAAGGCTACAAGCGGAACGACGTGGCAGATGAACGGAAAACGGAAACTGGATGATACAGATATAGAGAAGCATGGCCCGGAAGAGGAGGGCAAACCTGTGCGAAGGACAAGGTCTCAGAGGAGAAGGGAATCGAATTCTCAGCAGCTGCCGTCGAGTTCCACAACCGACGATGAACGAGATGGTAAACTATGAGCCCGGCTCGTCCTTAATTGGTTTGCTTTATGTTAATAATACTGATGAGAAGCGTAGAAGATGGGCTGAGTGCATGCCCTATTTGCAATCAAAGGATGAAAGTGGAAGAAGTCTTTACCCATCTAGATATACACAGCGAATCCAACCACACCAAAACAGCGAGGTATAATAGAAATCGCTGCAAGAGACATGAATGCGATACTGATTACACCACTCAGACGCTCTCCTGCCATCGACCTTACATCTAGACCTCGCCAGACTGCAAAGCCAATGGAACGTCTTCCGCAGCTCAACTATTCCTTGATGAACGACAACGCTCTGCGGAAAAAGCTGACGGGACTCGGAATCCCCAACGGAGGCCCTAGAACACTACTGGAAAAACGACATGTGGAATGGGTAAACCTTGTGAATGCTAACTGCGATTCCAACAAACCAAGAATGAAGCGCGAGCTACTGAAAGACCTCGATGTTTGGGACCGCAGTCAAGGTCGTCAAATATCGACTGGGATGTCAGGTTCAAATGACAGTAATGTTGTCATGAGGAAGGATTTCGACGGCGTAGCCTGGGCTGCTAACCACAACGATGACTTCCTGAGACTCATAAGTCAAGCCCGGCCGAGAACTGTGTGTAGTGATGAGTCAAATACGAAGACAGCTGTAACCACGAACGACCCTCCCAATTCTGATCACTCTCACCCAGATCAGTCCCAGAACTTCAACGCACGAGGTATCGATATCTCCAATGATTCTCAACATCAGTCAGCAAAACCTTCGTCCAATGGATCTGTTGTTCAGGATTCGCATTTACAAAACAACAATCCAAGTAGTGGCGTGGGTGTTCGGCAATCGTGGGACACAGTTGTTGACCTTGAGGATTGAGAGACAGCGAATTGCTTTTGTAGCAAGGAGATATGGAAGTCCCGCGTCAGCCGCCTGCTAGGCTACAACTATCCCATCCGCTTGCAGATTCCATTGGGTTGAGTGCATGGAAATACACAGGTATACCCAGTCGAGACAGCCGGTATTGGAGTGCTGATAGGATGACCGGGTAATGCAGGAGACCGCATTTTCTATATCTTGCGGTAAGACCACGTAGGTTATATAGGTTGGACAAAGTCAGCTGCAGTTTGTTCAGCCTCCGGCAACGCCACTGGGTAATGACTCGGCCATTTTAGTCTGTGCTTGGCTATTCTCTATTTTGGGGGCTTGAATCTCGTCCAAGGAGATGCGATCCAAAGGGTCGACAGCTGAAGTATCAGCACTGCTGGGCGCCAATATTGCTGGCCGTCTTTCTTTGATATTCTTTTGCTTGTCAAGAAGTTGAGCAGCTTCGTTTGCATCCTCCGGAACCTCAACAGTGGCAAGCCTTTGCCGTGTGCGAAATGCTTCCTTCTCTTCGTTCTCGAGCTGACTCTGCCGGACTAAAGCCTCCAACTCGTTATCGATAGCACTTTCGTCAATGGCGGCATCTCCTTGTCCAGCTACCTCGATAGCGTTACCGATATCATCAACTTTGTCCATCTCATCCCTAAGATTTTCCATGACGTTCTCCACGCTAACAACCCCATCCACCTCCGCATGCAGACTTCGGAGAACTCCGGTGCTCGCTTCCATCACACGAACCAGCGTGACTTGATCTACAGCTTGCTCGATCTTATCATAGACCCCTTCGAGTTGTGATAAAGTGTCCAGCCTCTGCGCTAAAGTGGCCTCAGCTGCCTTTCTTGATCGAAGCGCGGCCAGCGCAGACACACGATTCTTTAGAAGTACTGCTTCTTGCGCGTTCTTTGATAAACTGTCAACCTTCGTTGCAATCGAGGCAATCTGCTGCTTCACGTCAGCGATTAGAGATTTGAGAGACGCTATAGTTCTATCGTGACTCGATATCGTTAAAGACTCCTCTCCCGGACCCTTAAACTTGATAGTCTGGAAGGATCGTATTAGCCTTGTTCCAATGAAGTGCGAAGTGAACTTGCCTCGCGATCAAAAACTATTTGCCTCCTGTCTCGTGCTAGATAGATGATGATGATGTTGAGGTCACCGTCGGTCAGCCCATCTGTGATGTTGATTGCATGGGCTGCTTCCTTGCGGAATGCTTCTAATGGATGTATCCGATCAACCAGATTGCTTTTGAATGACATCCTTGATATAACCTTGGTAGCAGCCTCCTAGATCGTACGTGAGTGGTAGTTCATTTAAGGTGGAACCATGAGCGTACTTCCACGTTTGGCAGCATGACAATACGTGCATTCCTTAGCGATCCATTTGCGGATGCCCTTTTACTAAAGCCCAGCTGCTGTAAACACCAAGAGAGAAGCCAAGGTGCCCATTTCGGATTATAAATGCTGGTTGGAGAATCCAGGAACTCCTGGAAAGGTATCATGTGCCGCGTGTTAATCGCTTCGTCCTACAAACCGACTGTTTAGATGACAATTTAGAGACAAGCTGATGAGAGGCGTTTGCCTACAATGACCCTCTCTAAGGCGAGCGGCCTGCCCCACTCCTTAGTCTCCAGAGACCGCAAGAGATCTTCACCTGTCCTTATGGATAATGTGTCGTGCATATCACCAGGCGTAGGGATTAGCCCGGCTTTGGCGGCTTTCTGTAGAGCTCTTTCCCATGCTGCCACATTAGCAGCATATCCATCAGGATTGGTATGCCGTTGAAGTGTAAAGTCGGAGTACAGCGACGGCAAGCGTGCTCTTTTTGCATCGTTAGTTGGGTTCAAGCTGTCAAAAGAGAAACCTGACCTGCTAAAGTCTTCTCCCTGATTCAGTATGGATTCTAAGAGCTCACCCATGCTGCGCTGAGTCTTGCTGATGGTACAGCAAGCAAGAAAGAACTACCTGACAATGTAAACGTACTAACTTGCTGTGTACGGATTTAAGCTACGTCCGCAGATAAAGGGCAAGGTACCTACATACTCGCACCAGCCGGCGTCAAAAGTCAATAAACAATATTCTAACAAGCGGCCTTTTACTTTGCAGCCAGCAGTAAGCGCTCCTCACCAGATTCCACCACTAAAATTAAGCGAGAACCGCTTATTGCTGGCTGCAAACTATATATGTACCACGTCTAGACGTCAGGCGGAAGCGAACGGTTTTCATCGTGGGTAAGGTATGCCCTGCTATCCTACTCTCCTTCAAATTGATAATTTACGGTCCTCGTGGTTTTCTATGATTACCGAAGCAGCAGTTAGCCGAAACAATCAAAAGAACTCTCAAGATGAAGTTCTAATGCAGGATGCCTGGCGTTCTCTGCAGAATACCACGATATACTCTGTTACTTTCAGCGCCCACTCAACGCCATATCACCTTATTTCAAGCTGTCGGAAAGTCTTCAAGATGCTGGAGTGACTGTACATTTTCCATTGTAGATATCCATGACACAATCTTCAGGCATAGGAAATGCGCCGCTCAAAGCCTTTCCGCCGCCTAAAGCGACGGAACGGTCCCACATGCTGCCGCAATCACATTCAGCAAGTAATTTATCAGATATGGAAAGCTCAAGGACCCGTGGGCGCCCAGAAATATCCTCCTCTACACCTGAACTGTCTCAGCCGGAGTCTAGATCACCGCATCGACCCCGTTTGCATGATTATGAGCGTTCACCAAGCATCAGTGCTAGGTCATTCTCCTCCGTGATGCTCCGTGATGGCGATGAAGACCCTCGGCAGATTATATTGAGGTCATTCGCGCCCCGCGTTGCAGTATATGCGTCGGCGGATGCCGAAACCTTCATTAAGTGCAAAGGGTTCAATGAGGGGTTCAAGGGATTGTTGAGGCCTTTCGGGGAACGAATACAAGGTAAGGTCGTTGTACGGGACAGCGTGGGTTCCAGCAGAGGGTGGGAAGATTTCGGTATAAGATTTATCGAATTTGAATCTGTGCAGCACCCAGAAAAGCAACATTCAAGCGGATCACCCTTCCACGGGGAAGCCATTGTGCAAGCCAACGGCTCCCAGTATGATTCCGGCCAGCGAATCCCGAAGTATGATCACGAATTGGCCGCGCCTATTGATACGATTGTAGAGCACCAACTCAGATCAGAAGATATCCAGTCGTTCAACCAACTGAATGGTCATCGTGGATCCGAAGACAATTCGCAAAGGCAACCATGTGGAACATCTTCAGTCTATTCACTTTACCTTCGAAAGCTCTTGTCAAGCATGCCCTTAGTCCCCTACGAGACATTCTCACATCCTGTTGCGTGTGTCATTGCGGTCAGCTCACATAGCCCAGGACCTATAGAAGCCCTTCGTCAACTGTATGCGAACACTCGTCGCAGTGGTAATAGTACGCCTGCATGGCTTGGCAGCGATTATCTACGGTACTATGTTCTTATCCACGACGAAGAAAAAGATGATATTACCAAATCCACTGCACTTTTCGATCTGATGAAACGACATTTCGGACTCAACTGCCACCTTCTTCGGCTTAGAAGTTCCGAATGCATCCAGACGGATGATGACAGCATCCCAGTCCCTCCGTGTGACTGGCTCTCCGCAGAAGAAGAATTGGCTCAGATTCAGATGAGAGGTATGTTCTTGGTTCACTGATGTTGATTCGGCTCTAATCTTTTCAGATCGTACCGATAGTGTTGGAATTTTAGAAAGGTACATCCTTGATTCTGATTCGACCGCCATCAAAGGTTTTCTCCGGGAAATGGTAACTCAATCCATTATTCCATTCATGGAAGGTCGGGTTGTGACTTGGAATGACCAAGTGGCTTCTAGACGGCGTGGTATTAGCGGACGTTTCATGTCTTTGTCAAAACGCTGGACCGGGTTTGGGTCTGGAAGAGGCACGGTTTCTGTTGGTGGAGGTCTAAACCCATCTGGAAGCAGTTATGATCCTGTAAGAGGCTTCTACCCACCAGAAACCCCTGAGGCGACCATGCGGCAGCTTGCCGATTACGCTTTCATGCTACGAGACTGGAAACTGGCTTACAGTACCTATGAGATTCTACGGACAGACTTCGGCAACGACAAAGCCTGGAAGTACCATGCAGCGGCGAACGAGATGGCAGCAATCAGTTTCTTGTTAATACCACAATCAATGAGTTTGAGATCAAGGTCAGACACTGTTGACCAGCTTCTCGAAGCTGCGTTATATTCATATCTAACCAGATCCTCAATGCCCCATGGTGTCATAAGATGCATTACAGTTGCAATGGAGCTCCTCAGAAGTCGTGGTTCGACCGCTGCACAAGATGCTGCAAGGTGGGGTGGTAAATTGCTTGAACTTGGTGTCTTGAGCTCCTTCGGCCAAGCTTTCCTCACAGAGCGCATGGCAGACTGCTACAGGTCTCGTAAAGGGGCGGGTCTGCTTGGATTGGGATCTCACACCAGACAGACTGCATTCTGGAGTCTTATGTCCGCAGCGAGTTGGACCAGGCTCGGGATTCTTGGTCGTACACAACGACGACTGCAAGAGGCCAGGGTTTCTTATGGCGCGGATTCCGCTTCTCAGGGTGGCAGTGTGCCGTTTCCAAGTATGCAAGCGTTTTGGAATCATTTGGAGCAACAGGTAGACGCTATGAACCAGGTTCCCTGGCCGGAATACTCAGACAGAATGACTTACAAATTTCAGAACAATTCGATAACAGGCGATGAGAGCGAACACCTTGATTCGATTGCCCGTCTATCGTCAGGCTTGGAAAGGACTGTTTCACGAGACTTTCATGATCTGGGCATTCAGAGGCTTAGCTTATCGGGCATACTTCATAACAATGGGCAACCGAATGACGACGGGTTTGAGTGACACCTGCACGTTTGTGTGTTGTCCTATATCGACATTTGCTATATTAGCACGCAGAGGTTTAAGCGGCAATTGTATGAGTTTTCTGCATTAGACAACCAAAAGATATCACTTGTGATGCAGGGCATGCAAGCGTATCATGCAGGTTCCCCTGTGCGCACAGCCCCTTTTTCCAATTACAGGTTCCAGCTCACCGCCAAAGACCTCCCCGTCAAGCTCGGAAGTTTCCCTCCAAGAACCAGGGGTAGGATGCTACTGAGAACTGATGAATCAATAACCCCTCGAGGGGATATTCTGAGTCAGCTCTCCCTCATCGTACGAAGTACGGTGGAAAAGACGTAGGCCTTCGTTGCGTTTCGATCTCCGAAAAGTCTTCGGTCATAAACGCTTCGCGGGCTTGCCCAAAAGAGGTCTTAAGACCTACACACTGCTGAAAAGACAGCTCAGGCAATTTTACCAAGCCGTCGTCGTTTTGCAGACTTACGGCCGCATCTTAGTGCACTGACCTTTTTAATCTTTGGTCAATGGTCTTGAAACTAACCATCCCCGCTATACCACAGATCACGAAGAAGATTCAAGGCACCTTCACGATACGTAGTAAGCAAATACTACCATTTGTCGATGTTCCTTTACACTTGGAGGCAACCGGCCTTACATGGTCTTCCTGATATACTCGGGGGTTCCTTGGCCATCGGCAGCCACCATAGCTGAACTGGTCCGCGCCGCACACCGCAACTCCATCGCAGAAGAAGCTCAGCTACTCGAGGCATTGCAGCTTTGACAATCTCACAGATACAGAGCTCAACGCCTTGACGAACGCTTCAATATCAAGAAGCAGTTCTCGATGCATATGTATCAATTTCCTAACGCTAGCTCTTAAATCATTTCAATCTTTATAACATACAATTATTGTTACTCAACAAGTGAAGCAAAATAATAATTATTAAAGATAATTAATAACAGGTTATAAACAAAATTCTACTTGAATTACAATATGTGTCTTTATTTTTACTCATAAAAGATAAAAGATAAAAGATAAAAGATAAAAGATAAAAGATAAAGATAATATTATAAAAAAGTTTTCAAAGTTCTTTTTTCTTCTTCAAATTTTACGTGCTTATGCAGCCTAAGACTATGAGACACGGTGCTATCTACCTAAATAGTAGCACTGTAGCGCTGTTTTTTCCTTCTGTTTTTCCCTTTAACTTTTACGGGCTCATGTAGCCTAAGGCTATGAAACACGGTACTATCGGCCAGCGATGGAACCCACCTGTACGCGGTGCTGGCTACGAACCTTCTGTCTAGTTACAGAAGAGCCTAGAGGTTATCAAACAGACAAATCGACATGTCGATTGAGACCGAGCGTCGCGTCCCGATGCTCACAAATAACAAGCCCACGTGGCTAGATGACCATGTGGCCAAACAGCGAACGGAAGCCCACGTCGAAGTGGCCAGCTTCCACATACATAGACCAAAGCCTACCTAGCCCGTTCAGCTAGATGATCAAACAGCAAAAGCTCATCTAGCTCTGCCAGCTAGATGGTCAAACAACAGTCAAACAATCAATTTGAAAGCTTACGTCGAAGTGATTAGCTTTCACAATTCCGATTTGTTTATCAGTGGTAATACCTTAGCAGACCAAGGTAGTAGGTTTTAACGGTTTAAGATCAATCCACTAACATGAACAGTTGACCTCGTAGAATTACCATTTGATTACGAGTTTAAGCGTTTTTTTACGGTTTGTTCACAGTTGTTTTGACTGCTTGACGTGTTTCACTGCTGGGTTGATCTTAAACCGTAAAAAGCTTTGGTGTTAGTCCGCTAAGGTACCTTAGGTATGTTAGATGTTGCATGTGTAACGCGATAAATTTGATGGAGGTTGCCTGCAGGTACTTAATTCTTGATGGGGCACTCATACAAATAAAGGTATTTCTAGGCGACCGAGGTATCGGTAACTATGTAATTCTAATTGGAATGGGTGTTTACATATGTATGGAAACTGGGTGTGCAAATATTGGTTCCCTTAAATTAACTAAAAAATAATACTATTATATTAATTTAGTAATTTTTAAATAGTACTTTGATAATGTTATAATCATAGACAGCATGTTTTAATAAAGAGAAGAAATACTGCTGTTTTTAACACTAATCACTAATAATAATTACATGTTTCACTGATTAATAATCATGATGGTAATATCATTGACATACATCACACTTTGATCACAACTGGTTGCAATCTATCAGGTTTTGTTGTACAATCTTGATCAAACACAATGTCATCAAAATCGGAAAAGGCTTATATGGAACCCTTCAATTATTCGGAGCGGCCGATGGTCAAGGATGAAGCTCGAAGCAAGAAGAATACGCTGGAGCAAGAGACCCTGACGTTTCCTCACCTATCCAACAACATACCAATAGCTGCTAAGACCATCCCGAAGTCCCACTTTGTACAAAGCGATGATGAAGAGCCTGCAACAGCGAAAAGCTTTCAACGTTCCACTAGTCCCACCTCAGCAGCGCAGAGGAACAAAGGCGCAGAGTACCAGAAAGTTGGCGAAGAAGGGGTCTGTAAAATGCACAAGTTCTCGCTGTACGAAACAGCCAGCCGATACTATTTGGTAGGAGGAGATATCGTAGATCAAAAGTTCAGAGTTTTGAAAATAGATCGAACTGCTGAGACCGGGGATTTGAGTATTGCTGAAGATGATATCATATACACCAAGAAGGAAATGAACCAGCTCCTGAATACCATCGATGAAGGTAATAAGATATCTGGGGGGCTGAAGCTCAAGTGTAGTACCTGGGGTCTTTTGGGATTCATAAGGTTTACCGGTGCATACTACATGCTTCTCATCACTAAAAGAAGTCAAGTGGCCATGATCGGAGGCCACTACATCTACCAAGTTGATGGAACGGACCTTGTTTCTTTGAACACTTTGTCTTCGGCTCGTTTCAAACTTGACCGAGACTCGGATGAATCTCGTTTTATCGGAATTCTCAATAATCTTGATCTCTCACGTTCATTCTATTTCAGCTACTCTTATGATATTACGCGTACTTTGCAGCACAATGTCGTGTGTGAACGCCATGCTTTACAACAAGGCCGGATTAATGCACCTCAGCAGTTTCAAAATCCAATGTTTGTATGGAATCACTATCTCCTCGATCCAGCATTGGAGGCGTTAAAGAACACATATGACTGGTGCCTACCCATCGTGCATGGTTTCGTTGATCAAGCTAGTAAATGGCACCTACAAAATTAAACGTGCTGTGCTGAGTGACTGGTTAGCTCTCTCAATATACGGGCGAACTGTTTATATTACTATCATCGCAAGGCGATCAAGATTTTTTGCCGGTGCAAGGTTCTTGAAACGTGGCGCAAACGACCTGGTACGTTATAGAGCGCCAGAGCTGCTACAAATAGCTAAAACTATATTCAGGGTTACGTCGCCAATGATGTTGAGACCGAGCAAATAGTTTCGGAAATGCTAACAACCTCGTTCCACGCACCAGGGCCAGAGCTGTATGCGAATCCCAATTACACTTCATATGTGCAGCATCGTGGCAGCATCCCTCTATATTGGACCCAAGATAACACCGGAGTCACGCCGAAGCCTGACATTGAGCGTAAGTAGCGCTTATCTCACTAACATATTCCACTGAAAGCTTGCAGTGAATCTTGTGGACCCCTTTTACAGCGCCGCAGCTCTCCACTTTGACGATCTCTTCGGGCGGTATGGGGCGCCACTATTTGTGCTGAATCTAGTGAAGGCGCGTTCTTCTTGATAGCCACAAAGCGAGGAAATGCTGATGTATTCAGTCACGGGAGCGGACTCCCCGAGAGTCCATTCTGCTTAAAGAATATACAGACGCCATTACGTATCTTAACCAGTTTTTGCCCCAAGGTAAGGAAATCGTATATCGAGCGTGGGATATGAGCCGAGCTTCGAAGAGGTATGCTATCGCTCCGTAGAAGAGGTACGAGTGACCGATTAATTTACTCCTAGCCGAGATCAGGATGTCATTGGCACGTTGGAGTCCATTGCAGAGGATGTGATGATATCGACTGGCTTCTTCCACAATGGCGACGGTCGATATGTTGAGACTCGGATGCAGAATGGTGTTGCAAGAACAAATTGTATTGACTGCTTAGATAGAACAAATGCTGCTCAATTCGTGATTGGTAAACGTGCGTTGGGTTATCAACTGCATGCACTAGGTGTCATCAGTGACACTTCAATCGATTATGACACCGATGCGGTAAACCTTTTTACACATATGTGAGTTCCCCTAGACCTTACTCGTTCTGGATTAGCTGATCAGGTCAAATGATATCAGGTACCATGACCATGGCGACACCATTGCCATTCAATACGGTGGCTCACATCTTGTGAACACAATGGAGACGTATAGGAAAATCAACCAATGGACCAGTCACTCTCGAGACATGGTGGAAAGCTTTAAACGATATTACAACAACTCATTTCTCGATCGACAACGGCAGGAGGCATACAACCTGTTCCTGGGGAACTACATATTTACCCAAGGACAACCGATGCTATGGGACCTCTCCACAGATTACTACCTCCATCATGCAGACCCGCGGGCTTGGCATGCGAAACTGCGGAAAAGCTATGTTGATTGGTACACAGCTGATCACCTCTTACCACGGGACATGCTGGGAACCACGCAGCCCCAAGGAGTCCTAGCTTTAAAGCCCATCCAATTCTTTGACGATTACTGGCTTGAGTACTACCGCCCTCTCGCTATATCTTCGTTCGAGAAGATTTTCTCCTTCAGGATGAATTCCTCTCTGAGGTACACTCCTTTCAAATCCACTCAAGAGGGTAAGTACGACCTTAGCCCGTTTCGAGTTAGAACCGGGAACGAGTATGACTCTCCTCTCAAGGGACGGTCAAGGAAGGGAGTTACGATTGTAGACCCTCGGGAAGATCTTCTCAGGGATGACTCTTCTCAAGCTTTCCCAACTTCTTTGCCGTCAAAGCGCCCGGCATTGCCAGGGTGGTTACAGACCCAGCTAAATGAGCAATCTCCGCTACATCAGAGCATTTTGAAAGAGCCTTCGCTAGATCGTAGCCGTGAAACCCAGGATCATGCAGACCTACCCAAGGAGAACAAACCACTAAAGGACAAGTCCGCAGTCACACAATGGACCTTCGACCAATTTGTCACCAACTCACTAAACCCTTCGGTAGCGGACACTGAGGCGCGCGAATATCAGCGTTACATCAACCACCCCCAAAACCTTCCCCTGGTAGTCTCAAACGAAGTACCGGCGAATACGAATCTAGAGTTCCTTGGCTATATCAACAGCATATCACCGAATACCGTAGCGAACACGCATTCCACCGAAGATGATATCGCAGATTACACTGAATTTCTTGATGTGGGGGAGGACCCATTGACTGTCACCGACGCGGACACGCCGAAGAAGCGGTACAAAGCTTATCGGCAGTGGTTGAAAGGGAAGTCTTTGTTCAAGCAGCAGCGTATAGATGCTTGAGACAGGCTTTTCCGGGCTGCGATTTTTATGCAGGTGGTGAGTTCATTCAATGGCTCTATTGGATGGGGTCTTTTGAGCTGTGCGGTAGGCGGAGTTGCTATGAGCTCTCCCTACTATCATTGAACGAATAGAATGGATTGGAAAGTTCTGACGGTTTGACTACAAAGGGCCAGCATGGTCACCCCGGATTTGCTGGAATAGACATCGTCGCCAGCCGGATTTTAATACTAGATTATTATCCGCCTATTCTAGACGATCAGCAGATCGCGAAGCCTACTGTCGCTGTCTATCAATACCCGGTATTCTTCTTCAACGTTAATGGTTTCCTGTAAGGTAGCTGTTAGTATCTTTACAGTATGTTGTAAGCTGTCCATCACTGGCTCAAGATCGCTAGACAATGACTCTCCTTGGATGCTACACCAGCATACGATGAGTCCTTCTAGGATTTCGCCTCTGTGGAACGCAACTCGGGGCCAGCCATTTGAGACAATAGCATTGAATGCTTGCAATGCCGCTTGTAGCAGTCGAGGATACGCGGTTGCGAAAGGAGCTGTCAATAACCTCGAGAGGAGAGGAAGTATGTGCTAAGAGCGAACTTTAGCGACCATTTCGAGAGACTACCTTCCACCTCCCTTACCTTTAAGTGCTTAAGAGACGCAATCCCCATCTCTTTAACCAGATCCGTAGTTCTATACACTAGGAACTCCGCAATCCTCACATTCTCCCCAGCATGAGTGTAGCCCTTGAACACTCCGTACCGGAATAGCTGATCAAAAGCTTTCGTTCTCGACGCCAGGTCCTTCTCTTCAGCGAATCGGGCATTCGTAAGGGCGATTAGCGTCGGATATACTGCACTCAACAACTGCAGAGACTCCTTCTCGGGCGTCAGAGTTGGCAAGTAAAGGAGAAGAGGCATCAATGCATTCTGAAAGACTTCGCCGAGACCTGTACGCTCGAGCATCTGTGTTGGAGCTGTCTTTAAGAATTTGGTCAGTATCTCGCAGCCTTTGACCTTGTAAGCTGTTGAGGAGTCGTCGACCATTGTCAGGAGCGGGGGGATGATTAGGGGCCAATTGGCTTCTATTTGGGATGCCTGATCTCTGGGATTAGTTCAATTACTTATGTAGAAGGTATGAGTTTTTGGTTAGTACATCTAGATGCTCCAAAACCCATTTGACCACCGTAACGACATAAACATTGCGGAACTTCCAAGGCTTCTCCGTGGCCTCAAGATCGCTAGACACGAAAGCTCCAGGTAGTGGACTTACTGCCTTTCGCCCTTGCTCTGTGATTTCTCTGCTTCTGGATTTTACAAAGAGAGGCTTGATTTTCTCTTGAAGTAGTCTAGTCAGGAGGATATGAGAGTCTTTTGGGCGAGCTTTGATGACCTCGAAGTATTGGCCTAAAAGAGGGTTGGCTTCACTGAAGGCCTCTGGGCTTGTCCATGGGTCTCGTTGATCCGTGAAAGATGCTAGACACATGACATACTCTACTGTTGAATCTGTGTCTTCAACTGCTAGCAAATTCTGTATGTGGGACAATAGTCGCAACCCAGCTAAATACATGGCTCGAAGTCTCCTTAGCGTAGCTGGATTTGCCTCCGAGTCATTATCTATGAAAAGAAATTAGCTGTCCGGTCAAACAAACCCTCCCGTCGAGATAAGCGTTACAATTAGAGAACGGCGCCCTTTCGGCAAAGATCTCGAGCGGAAGAATAGCATTTGCTGCCCAGTCCTGCACATATCGAAGCGCGGGGACAGTGTAAGTCTGCACTGAATATCGCAAGTATGCCTCAACTAGAACGATATCTTCATGCAACTCAAAGCAAGTCAACGAATTTTGATGTTAGACAGATGTCGAGACTGACATACTGGGATACTCCTCTTGTCGTTGGATGGATGAATATTCTTGATTACAAAATCAAATTGTATGGATTCGGAAAGGCCTGTGCTTGAAAGGCAAGCTGGCGTTTCTGCTCTCAGGACGATATCTTGAACATGCTTCCGGGTAGCTTTACGTAAGGAGCGTAGATCCATGACATAGATCTTCAATCTCTGAGCTGTCACTGTTGTGAAATCTTCATGCACTCGGGGTCGGCTTACAAGGCTAATGGCGACAATTTCCTGTTCGTCACATTGAGTGAAACATAAACTTCATGGTGTAGAAGAAAACGATATATATCTTCAGCTTCTGTTCATAAGCGAGCGCCAATTGAGCTAAGCGCCAGCCGCAGCCCAGATATGCCTAGCGATTTCATTACATGTTGTTCTACCTAACTCATGATTGAAATTGGATACCAGGTCCTACCACAATCTCAAAGGTTTTACAGGGTTGTGTCTGCTCTTAAGCACGGCAATGCATAGGCCCTCGATTCCGTCTCTAGGTGCCCCATCGCTAACCTTTTCTTTTGGCGTTTTGTGAAGGAAGTACGCGAACTGGTCAGCTCAAGTCGTCGAATCAGAATAGTACGATGTAGCCGCTCTGTTGTCTTTGGCTGGAAAACCGCAGCCTAAGTTTTCAAGATTGCGCTAGGGACTATGCTAGTTCCTCGAGTCCGAATCGTCGTCCAAGTTGTCGCTCTCTAATACCTGGCACCATATCCGTCCGTTTTCTAAGGATGAGCTGATACCGAAGTCTATAGTATAAGGTGGCCTGTTGCTTGAGTCCAAATTGGTTGTTCCCCCGGGCAGTAATATAACAAAGCATCAAAAAGGGCCGAATTCCTTTTTCCTTCGCTTTACTTCTTCGATGGCTCTATCGGTATCCGTTTCATCTGGATTTTGGAGCTGCCACTCTATTAAACTGTCAAGGGCCTTCTTTACCCAAGGACCATTCTGTGCCTCTAAGGCATCGCATAGTTGCTTTCCGTCCACCATTGGTTTTAGTGAAGGAGCATCTAGCAGATCCAACTCCTTGATTCTTGATAACCACTTAGCATAGCTATCTACTAGTTGCTGGCGATCTTCGAAAATGAGCTTTGTCACGCATAACGGATAGATCCGCGACATACCATTTGCTTCTCCGGTCTCCATAACTTCCACTAAAAAGGTATACATGACGCTACTCCGCCAATTTACACCCCAGCGGCGGATTGCCATACCTTGAGCCTCACGTAAAGCCGAATATTTCTTCCGCTTCAGAGGTGACGTGGTGGCATCTTCTTGGTCCTTAATGACTTCTCTTGTCGTCACGATATCCGGCAGAGTTATTACTGCGTTCTCGACAATCTTGGTTTCTGAATTGTTCGCTTTGATACCCTCTCTAGCTACAGTAGCTGCCACGGTTGGCGGAGCCTTCGCTTTGGGTTTCTTTGAAGCCTCTGGAACTGCTCTAGCCCAGGGTACAAAGGCACAAAGAAGCCAAGCTAGGTACACATGCTGCGAATCCGGCAATAATACCTCCAGTATCAGAAGCAGTGATCCAGACACATCGTTTTTGTCAGAAGCGGCTTGCATGATCGCTAAAAGCTGATCGTATGCTAGGGCCCAGTTTTCGGTGCCAACCAAGTTGAAATTTTTAAGGGTGGGGTTGGTAAAGATTGTATTGTATAAGCCTAGGCGATCGATGAGAAGTAGCGCCGTACGGGGGTCAGGCCCTTGAACGGAGAGTCAGATAAAAGATTGTTGTCAGTCTTGATTGACACCTACCCTTCAGCATCTTAACGATCTCAACACCTACCCTTTCCCGGCGAATCTTCAGCCTTAAAGCTTCTCGAATGGTTTTATCGCTCATAGCTTGCTCGTCCTCTTGGGCTATCGTATAACCTAGTCTGCTTGCAAAACGTATGCTTCTCAAAACCCGTAGAGGATCGTCCTTGAATGTTTGAAATGGGGCCAGTGGGGTTTTGATGACTTTGGCCTCCATGTCCTTAAAGCCTCGTGCTGTGTAGTCCTCAATGCTGGCGGTAGAGAGATTGTAAAACATAGCGTTTACCGTGGCGTCACGACGAAAAGCGTCGTCTTCAGGAGTTCCGAACTCCATGGTAGGATTCCGACTATCATCGGCATATGTTTCTTTCCGCAAGTTTACCAGGTCTATGTCAAGGCCAAGGATCTTCGTCGTAACAGTTTCAAGATGTTTCGATTTCTCCGGATTCGACTCTATCTTAGCCAATTTACCAACGACACCTTCATTGTATTTGGCTCTACCCTCATCTTGCGCCAGATACTCCTTCATCAGAGTTCCAAACGTATACCCTGTCATCGAACTGATACTGATATCGATGTCATTGCTCGTAGACCCTAAAAGCTTGTCCCGAACCCAGCCTCCAGTAAATCTCAATTCAGGTTTTGTGTATTCTCCCAGCGTATCGATATAAGAGGAAACCTCCAATAAGAGTTGACGCAAAAGCGCCTCTTGATCTGTCAATCGAATGATTTTTGCCATGGTTTTTCTATGTAAAGCTGAAACCCTATTTCTAGATGCATAGCAAAGTCGTGAACCATTTGGGATTGATCGAAAAGGAAGCATTTACATGTATATCATTTGACACTCATATAGCAATGCACCAATAGAACTTATTAAAAATTAGAGTAGGCACATATTGGTGTTCATTATTTGAACAACTCGGGCTGTAGGTTGTGTAGGTTTCTTGCCAGGACACTCCTTTGGTACAGGACTATAAACTTGTGTTAGCGTTGACTCACCCTCGGCAAGATACATGAATGTACTCAATATAACGTAGACAGTCGCTTGCGGGTATCGCATGCGGTCGGGCGGCTATCCCGCTAGACTTAGGTCAAAGGTGGAAGGCGAAGCGAGCTCCATAGATGACTTACTGTACTCTTGCGCACCGTACGGTTTTCACATCATGGCTGTGGCAGCAGTTCAGATGGGTGGCATGAACGCACCAAACTCGACGTATGTTAAACAGGTGTCCATCAGCCATTGTACCTTGGCTGATTGATACTAGTATTTACGTTCGTCTTTATCAGCCACGGCCTGGTTGAACTATTTGGACTGACCTTGAGCATAGGTGAAGAACCTGGAGGAGGCCATCAAGATCGACCCACTCAAAGAGGCGCTCACCGAAGTTTTCTCTGAATATGGTAACATTATCGACATCGTAGCTAAGAAGAACTTGAAGGCCAGAGGTCAGGCTTTTATAGTCTTCGATGATACTGAAGCCGCCGAGCGCGCCATCAAGGAGGTGCAAGGCTTTGAGCTTTTCGAGAAACCTATGGTGCTTGATTATGCTAAGACAAAGAGTGACGCTACGGTACAGAACGGAGGAAGTTCGGATGATTTCGAGCAACACAAACGGCAGAGGTTGGCTGAAAAGGGTAGCGTTTTCCATGCACGTTCCGCTGGGCACTATGTGATGGCTGATCTCGAATTTGAACTGTTCTAGAAAGAAAACAGGCTGCAGAAGCTGCAGAAGCACAAAAGAAGCTCAAGCGGCCATCCGCTGCAAATGGCCCCGACGCTGGCAACGCACGACCAGTCAAAGCAGCGCGCGGTGCTGGTCTTAAATCGTCAAATCCTGCAGCAGGGGCAGTGGTACCAGAAGAGTATTTACCGCCTAACAAGATCCTCTTCGTGCAGAACCTACCAGAAGACTACGAGGTTGAAGGGCTCACTGTGATTTTCGGTAGATTCGAAGGTTTTAGGGAGGTGCGACTGGTGCCGGGCAGAAAGGGAATTGCTTTTATTGAGTATGAAGCAGAGGCGGGAGCTATAAGTGCTAAGCAAGCTACGGCCGGAATGGCTTTAGGGGAGGAGCAGAAGTCCATTAAAGTCGTTTACCAACGTCAATAAAGCCTTGGCGTATAGCTCCTTCTTTCAAGGTTGACTTAGATACCCAGTCCGCAAATGACAGTTGACCGCTTCAGGAAAACTCGTTGATCATTGTCTTTTACACGTAACAGTCCTGGCGCCTCGTAAAAGGTGGAACGCATTATGCAGGAGCAATCGCCAGAAAATTTGAAAAACCGAATTCCGAAAGCGATCGGTTTTCTGGACTGATGACAAATCAAAATGCTAAGAAGTTACTAGAAGATGACATCTTGGTCCTCTTGTTCGCCAAGGACATCGGTGGAGCCTGAGCCTTCACTATTCTCCTTGACACTGTCGCGTTGTTTGGCAGCATTTTCCTGATCTGCTCTCTCATTATCTCGTGTCTTATTGTTTTTCACCTAATAATGGATGTATCAGCGAGCGCTCTTGACTCGCTACCCAGAAGCTGGCCGTCTTAATTACCTTTTTCAGTCGATAGAACTCTTCTCTGTCAAGTTCATCCAACTCCGAGTTGATGTCTGCCAGTTGTTAGCGAGCTTATAAGTCGGTACGTCCATGTGTGCCCCTACACTTGATGGTGTTCTCTGTGCGCGGTATGATGACCTGTAAATTAGAGTCAGAATACCGAAGGACTTAGGTAGCCCAGGTGCCTACGTGTTCACTGCGTTGAAAGGACAGCGGCGGTTAGTAGGTGTATTTACATAGCTATCGGTGGTTAAACGTACATCGCATTTACTACGTTAGGTCTGCATTAGCCACACATATTTGAGATAATGGCAAAGGGGTACTACCTCGTCTGTTCACGACCTTGATGACTTCGTCCAGGATCACGAATGCTGTCTGAAGTGAACGTCCTTAGTACGGATGAGAATTAGTCGTGCTACATAACATACTTGTAAGCTTGCTAACTCCACGAGCGTTTCCACAGCTCTTGCATAAGTCTCCCTGCAGCGCTGGACTTGCTGCCCTCCTTTTCCCAGGCCCGTCAAGCCAAAATCGTTGTTCCCTTCTGTGGTGTGACTTTCGAATCGAGGTAAGAAAACACCAGACACGTTTTCTTGTTTCGTTCTCACTCGGAACCGTGCAGATTTTGCAGATTCCTGGATTTGATAGCCTATATCTCCACCCACAGCGTACGTGACCTCTGCCAACGAGAAAGCCGCTATCTGCATCACACGGCCCATCTTTCGCTTGGCTTCATCAATACGCCTTGTAATTTCTGCCATACCTTAGTGCGAGCAACTTGCTTCGACGCCTGATACCGTACCTCGAAATCGTCTACAGTGCACTGTTAGCTTCATTCGCTATGAACCTTTATGGGACGCACTTTGTCAATGCCTCGCTTTTCCTCTTCAGCAGGCTGTGGCCCGTCTCCGCACCCTTTAACTTGCTCTTCATAGCTCCTAAGGACTGTCGTGTTGGGAAGACAGCTTCCCTATCCTATAACGTCCCGCCCCATCAGCATTGGCACAGTATCAGGATCTAGCATGCTTGACTAACTCCAGCACCTGACATTTTGGGCGAAACCTAAGAAACGAGGGAATTACAGTAGCACACAAAACTGCTACAAATCTGACTGTGTTTCGTTGAATACTGTAGAAGGAGCACCTCACGATCGAGGGGCACTAACGTTAGCGCCCGCGGTCCTGCTTCGGCATAGACTCTGTTCCAAATACCTTAGATAATTCTCGCGTCAAAACATCCGAAATTTCGCGCACGGTGGTTCCCAGAGTGCAAGCACACCGGTCACAATATGCCTGGGGAACTCTTACGGACGATGTTCATTAGCAAACCTAACCCAAAGTTCGGCGCTCTGAACACAGATCTAGGCTTGTACCTAGTTTCTTCGGACGACGTAGTCTACGAGCAGGATATTCTACGTGATCCAGGAAGAATCAAGCCATGGCTCATATATGTGGATTACAAACACCAGCATGGAAATCTTCTGGAACAGGCGTTTGTGTTACAGCGTGCTTGCACGCAGTTGCCGCGTTCCTACAAGTTGTGGAAGATGTACCTTGAATTACGTGTGAAGCACTTACGGAACAAGAATCCTGCTATCCATGCATCAGAGTACGCCAAAGTCAATGCTTTATTCGAGCGCGCGCTCATCCTGTTAAATAAAATGCCAAGAATCTGGGAAATGTACCTTTCCTTCCTGATGCAACAGCCTTTGGTAACATCTACCCGTCGGACCTTTGACAGAGCACTGCGATCTTTACCAATGACCCAGCATAATCGCGTATGGGCCCTGTACCGACCTTTTGCCAATTCTGCCTCTGGTGACACCGCGGTAAAGATATGGAGACGCTACATGCAGATCCACCCGGAGGATGCTGAGGACTTTATCGATCTTCTGGTGGAGATGCACAAATACACGGAAGCTGTAAAGAAATACATGGACATACTGAATAATCCCAGATTTCGGAGCAAGAATGGGAAGAGTGAATTCCAGCTTTGGACTGAAATGGTGGATTTATTAGTAACGTATGCTAAAGAGATAGAAACCGGGCGTACTGCGGGTATTGATGTTGAGATTATTGTGCGAAGTGGGATAGAACGATTTGCGGACCAGAGAGGGAAATTATGGGCAGGTCTGGCAACATACTGGATTACAAAAGGCAACTTTGAGAGGGCACGAGACGTTTTTGAGGAGGGAGTTACAACCGTCATGACCGTTCGAGACTTCACTCTAGTATTTGACTCTTACGCTGAATTTGAAGAATCCATCATCGGGAACCTCATGGATGCTGCGGCAATACGATCAGAGACAGGTAAGATCAACGAGGATGCAGATTTTGATTTGGACATTCGCATGATGCGCTTTGAGCAACTTATGGATCGGCGACCATTTCTGGTGAACGATGTGCTTTTGCGGCAGAACCCCAACAACGTTGTAGAGTGGGAGAAGAGGGTTGCACTTTGGGCCGGCAATAAAAAAGAGGTCGTACAGACATATACTGATGCTATTTCGGCGGTACAACCCCGTAAGGCGGTTGGCAAGTTCCACGAACTTTGGGCAAACTACGCAAAATTCTACGAGCAAGGGGGCGACTTACGGACCGCACGTGTAATCATGGAAAAGGGAATCAAAGTGCCATTCAAGTCGGTCGCAGAACTTGCTGAGATGTGGTGTGCGTGGGCCGAGATGGAATTGAGAAATGAGGATTTCGACCGGGCGGTGAATATTATGGCGAAGGCATGCCAGGCCCCAAAACGATCTACTGTGGATTACTTCGACGAGTCACTGTCACCGCAGCAAAGAGTTCATAAAAGCTGGAAACTATGGAGCTTTTATGTCGATCTAGTTGAGAGTGTAAGTACTCTCGAAGAAACGAAAAAGGTTTACGAGAGGATCTTCGAAATACGGATAGCAACGCCGCAGACAGTAGTCAACTTTGCGAACCTACTTGAAGAAAACAAGTACTTTGAAGAGTCTTTTAAGGTCTACGAGCGAGGTCTGGACCTGTTCAATTACCCCGTCGCATTCGAATTGTGGAACTTGTACCTGACAAAGGCGGTGGACCGTAAAATCGGCATTGAACGACTACGAGATTTATTTGAGCAAGCGGTCGAGGGCTGTCCTTCGAAGTTCGCCAAGATCTTGTATCTTATGTATGGCAGCCTGGAAGAGGAACGTGGACTCGCAAGGCATGCCATGCGTATCTATGAACGGGCAACACGTTCAGTCTCGGATGAAGACAGATTCGAAATGTTCAACTTCTACATCACCAAATCAGCATCCAATTTTGGTCTTACCTCAACGCGTCCTATCTATGAGAGAGCGATTGCAGCTTTGCCGGATAAAGAAGCTCGGGACATGTGTCTCAAATTCGCTGAGATGGAGCGAAGACTTGGGGAAATTGATCGAGCAAGATCCATTTACGGGCATGCATCACAGTTCTGTGATCCGCGCACTACGCCGACTTTTTGGTCGAAATGGGAGAACTTTGAGGTGCAACACGGTAATGAAGACACTTTCAAAGAGATGCTTCGCATTAAGCGAAGTGTACAAGCACAATACAAGTAAGTCGAAAACCTGATTTATAAGTCCTAGAACCGTACTAACATTACAAAGCACCGATGTAAATTTTATTGCGTCTCAAGCCCTCGCTCGAAGTCTACAGCAGCCAGAAGAGACCACGACGGAAGAAGGTGACGGCGAGAACAATGAGCAAGCCGATGCCATGGCAGCCCTTGAACGCCAGGCTCGTGCACCTTTAGGCTTCGTTGCAGCTAGCAGTGGACTGGAGGCCGGCAACGCGAAGCCAATGGAGCTATCTCCGGCGGTGACTGCTAACCCTGATGCGCTCGATGTTGATCTGGATGACGAGTGAAATGGAATGTGGCAATCAAGAATATATTTGCATATCATCATGAGAAATAGGGAGTGGAATAGTTGAATTACGATAAAACCTATCTGATTGACCTAGGGTGGTGTACCTCGAAAGAGCGTTTGCGTAGATGGTAGCGTTGCGTTGTCACATCGAATAGACCTCGAACAAAACTCCTTCGGCGGACCCTGTTCCATTCTGGCAGCAGCAACGAAGTCTCACAACACCATTACTTTCGAGCTGGATAGTACAATATCCCGGTCAATGAGCGAAGAGGTGCGAAAATTATTCGTGATCGAACGTTCAAAAACTTGAGCAAGTCCAGTCAAGTCCAGTCAAGTCTAGGTAGACTAGATACTAATGTCTCGATGGCCTATTTCGAGACATCTCGACCAATAGACTGGTACAGCCCAGTAATACCAACATCAGCGTTTTTCGTTATATCAGCTTCTTTCTCAAGCATAGGCCACTGTGTCTCTTCACTGCTATTGTCGTTGCACCAGAGTAACAACCGATGGTGCCGTTCGGAACATTATGGACGAGTCCGAATGGTTTCTTGCATACCCACTCAGCAGGGCAAGCCGACGTCACTCATTTCTGCCACCAGAGAGACTATGGTTTCCATCTCTCCGTCTGCTTGGTGGGCTATAGAAGAATGCTGGGTATGACTGATCAATCTTGGTGATGTAGCATACCATATCTTTGAGGTGTCAATACTAGACCATCGGCGGCCTCTGTACTCGATTCGATGGAATATTGCGTTTGGCGGAGGTCTTGGCAGGAGAACAGAACTCCCACTCAGCAAGCGTTGGAGGATTGTCGGAAATGAGAATGAACACACCCACGCCACTGCATAAATACGACTTTGGGGAGTCTTGAGTGGATTCATCTTTGCTGTACCTTACGAAATCCCTTTAGTCCCATCCCAACATCCGCTATAAAACTCAAAGAACTTGATACCATGAATCTTCATGATCTCTTCTGCTATGATCCTACCTTGCTTCGTGGGACCATCGAATTTCTGTTGTTCAATCTATTTAGAAGAAGATATCATTTTGAACATCCCCTAAAGTCCTAACAGTCTAGCCTTCTTGCCAGTGATACAATCAAAGAGACAGCAGTCCTATCTCTGAAAACCCTTCAGCATACCTAGTCTCTTTACGAGGTATACTTTGTATCCTGTGATACGCCCAGGATTAAAACCTCCCCAAATACTCGTCTCGATCTGGAATTTCTCTTACGGTTACAGCGATGGTAGGATCTTCGAACACTAGTCGATCCTGACTGTCTTCTGGCTAATCATAACTCAGGTCTCTACGGTCTTATAAGAATAGCAAGTTCTAACTATGCATAGAATGCCAGAACCATATGATCACCCACACATCCTCCGCGATTATAGGAGCCTGTGTTTATGACTTGCCCGCAACCCTCGTGCTTATGAAAGCAACCCATAAGGTCCGCAACACGTTCGATTTATTGCAGGGCGTCTGACCGGGGCTCACGTCTGTTCCTGTCGCCAGCATCTATGGAGCGCTACGGACGTCGCCATCGGTTTGGTTGGCCTACATGGCGTGAGGTTGCTCGAGCGCGTGTCCAAAGTGACAGACAATACATCCTTGCAGGCTACCTTATCACGTTATGTCTATCTACAACCTATCACAAGAGGAATGTTTGCAAGGGGTTCGTTCCTCTGCTCATCTCGGAAACGATGGCTTGCCGACCAAAACCTTCACAGAAATCTAACTCTCAAGACGAGTACTTCATATTACTTAGGTTGCCTGTTCTGGTAGATTTCGCCGTGATAAAATTTAACCTCGATCTTGCGGTATGAGTATACTGAACAGTACAATAATTTCGCAGATGTTATAAATATCATGCAATGAACAGAAGAGCTTGATTCGGGATCGTATCATACTATATAGTAAGAGATGTATGATACAAAGCTACTGATAATTTCTCCTCTCGACGCTTCTCCTTCGAGTACTTTCCATACATGTGTAACATTCTGAAGCAGCAACGAAACCCTTTCCATACCGTCAAATCCAACACTAGTGAAGGGCATATGTTCAGGTTGACGCTGTTGCGTTGGTGCCGGTCAGAGCGTGAGATCCCGCCTAATACAAAGACAGGTCTTTTAGGCATCGATGTAGTGATGACATTTCTAATTGACGACTGTCGATGATGAATCTTTGGCATGTCTTGAGGGACCTCTAGTAAGACTAATCTGACGTCGCCTAGAGTTTGCTTTTGAGGCAAGGAGTCTAGATCTCACCATGTCCCTACCAGATCCTTTAAAAGACAATGATTAGTGAGCCTGCTCTTCGACTTCGAGCAGAAAGCAAGCGCCGTTCGAAGGCGAGACCATTCTACCCATCGAAGAATTGTGTAATATTGTTTCCCAATTATAGTTCTGCTCTACCGACTCTACGCAAGGCTGTTTGTAATTGAAGATAATCATAAGTATCGTCGACATTTCAAGAAACTAAGCGCCGACGGCTTTTGATGGCTAAAAGAGCCCGATCGAACCTTCCGCAAGCCACTTTACGAGGTCAGAAAAGAAAGTATTCGAATTTCGCAATTGACTATCGTATGACTACTAACGTGATTTATTCGCATTCATCATATATTCAGAATTTCATCTTATTATCACTATTTTACCTTCATGTGAGCGTTCTGCATGCGAAGAGATTGACTGATATATCACTATAATAGATGTATTCTTTAGTAGACTAATCATCAAGTCGAGTTTCGAGTTGACATTTTGAATTCGATTTGATTCAAAGTCAAGTTGCTCACACTTTCAACTCGACTCAAGTCGAGTTTGTTACGAGCGTGCTCAGCCTTCTACTGAAACGCATGTTCTCTGAGCGAGCCTAAGACTCTATCGAGCTTAGCGCTTTTCTTTCTTCTGTACATATAGCTAGAATGCAAATCTGTTTAAAACATGTTTTTAACTACCTTCTTTAAACTAGCTCAAGACGTATTTTAAACTCATTTCTTGAAGAATGTTTTAAACACAGAGATGATTTATATTTATAGTAACAACTTATAAAGAGTTAATTAATCTGCAAATCAATTTCTTCATCATGTAAAGAAAGCTTCAAAAGCATTTAATTGTTGATGATGCTATTTAAATATTCGTTGAAAGTGTTCTTGCTTGAAGAATTTAGTCTAGTCATGATAATTTTCTTCTGCAATAGTTTATTCTTCATTTTACATAACTTCTTCTCATTGATCTCAATGCTCTGTATATAGTGAAGTCTCTTCTTCAGCTCATGAGATTGATTAAGCATTCGCTCGTTAATGTATATATATATGAGCTTGTTGACATTAATGTTACTGAACTGATTTCTAGTCTTTGACTTTATCAAATTCATAATCAATCAATCTTGTTTAATTAACATGAAATTTTCAGATATTTTGTTAACTCATAAACAAAGCTTTGCTAGCTGAGAAGCAAATAACTTGCAGCAGAGTCAAAAAAGCTTTGAATAGTTAATTCATTTTCAACATTCAACTTAAGAGTGAAATTCATCTGTTTGAGTTTAAAATGCAAGTCATTGCTTCATGATTAAAGTTGCATTTAAGCAATAAAAACTATATTTATTAAAAAAGATCAGCATGATAAAATTGAATGTTAAGCTGATCATAAAATTTACTACTTTGATATCATGACTTTAAAATAATAATAAAGCGATGATTACATGTAAAGATGTAAATTGTTAAAGAAGTTAAAGTTTTTAAACATCATTTGTTATATCTTTTAAACACTTGATGTAAGAGTATTTTTCGCTTTGAAGTATAAATCAGCTTATATCTTGTTTCAATTGTAAAAAACTCATGTCAGTGAATAATTCTTTGCTTTAGAAAGATACTGAATTTGATGTAAAGACTTCAAGATATTATGAGCTTGCTTCAAGAAGATTCAGAAGTTTAAATTCTTAAAATGAGATAAAATTTTAATGATATTTCTGTTTTTATTATCATCTATTTTTGATTTAAGCTGTCTGATGTATCTCATTATCATCTTCTCATTCTTTAGTACTGAGTTCATGAGTTTCATGATAGATTCTTAGCATGTAAAAACATTAAGAATAAGTGAATGTTTATGATCATAAATTTATGTAAAAGAGATATGTCAGAAACTAAGTTAAACTAAAGATACTATTAATATAAAAGACTGATATTATTATTACTTTGATAAAATCTAGATACAAGACAATACATCAAATAATGTATAAGATGAAAGACAAAAAGTGAAAGAAATGAATGAAAACTCAACTTTTATATACATGAATTGAGCAGAATCAAGACTAAACAGTAATTCTATTGACTTAAGATTGCAGAAGTTTATGCATACAGCTAAGATAATCAAAACAGAATTGCTGAAACTAAATTAAAATGATGATGACTAGATTAATGACTTGATTTATTGAACTGCAAAACAGATTCAATGAATCAAGATTATTTAAAATATCAACAATTTATGTTTTAAATTGAATTTATGATCTGACATCATGACAGTAATTCTTCTCTTCAACATCGACAAATTTTCGAGTGCTAATTAGTCAATCACATGCAGCTAATCATCACATTGACATCGTTGACATTGTTAACAGCTGATTAGATCAAAGATTCAATCAAACATCACTTAATTACGTCATTAATCTCATACTTAAGTCTAATAGCTGATAAATTGAATCATTTATCTTTGCGCATAAATAATTAAATGATTAACAGCATCATTAAACAGTTTAACAACATCTTTGTTCTTCGCATTTTCTACATGCTCATCACTTTACATGCTCATCATTCTACTCATCATTCTACATACTCATCACTCTACTAATCATTCTACATGCTCATCACTTTACTCATCACTCTACATGCTCATCATTCTACTCGTCATTCTACATGCTCATCATTCTACTCATCACTTTACATGCTCATCATTCTACTTATCACTTTATTTACTCGTTAGTCTACTCATTAGTCTACTCATTAGTCTACTCATCAGCTTGCTCACTTTAAAACATGCTTCATGCAATGTGTTTAAACACACGTCATTCACTTTATGATCTACTTCATGATTTACTTCATAGTATGCTTCATACATGCTTCATAGCACATGCTAATTAGCTCAATAGAATGCGCTCTTCATGACTTGATATCAAACTTTCTATCAAACTCTCTATCAAACTCTCGATCAAATGCTTTATTAAATTTTCTATTGAGCTTTCTATCGAGTTTCTCATCGAGCTTTTCATCAAGCTTTCTATCAAGCTTTCTACTGAGCTTTCTATCGAATGCTTTATTGAATTTTCTACCAAATTTTCTATCAAACTTTCTATCAAACTTTCTATCAAACTTTCTACATGCTTCAAATTATGAACGCATAACATAAGTTAAACAGTGCTTCAAACAATGCTTTCTACATGACTTGAAAACAGTACTGTTATCTCTGTAATTAGTAATCTTCGCTCTCAGTCGAAGGTTGACGCTAGAAAATTCAAAGAATTCAGAATATTTACTTCTTTTCACTTCTTTCTTTCTTCATAGTTTTACTTTCTAGAATAACAACAATTGTATTTCAACAATGTTAACTAGCTCAATAGAACGCATTCTTCATGACTTGATATCAAACTTTCTATCAAATTTTCTAAAACTATTAAACTTTCTACTGAGCTTTCTACTGAGCTTTCTACTGATCTTTTGATCAAGCTTTCTACTGAGCTTTCTATCAATCTTTCTACTGATCTTTTAATTGAGCTTTCTACTGATCTTTTGATCGAGCTTTCTACTGATCTTTCAATCAAGCTTTTTATTAATCTTTCTACTGAGCTTTCTAGTGAGCTTTCTACTACTACTCGTATAAATGAGATTCTCGCGCAAACGAGGTTTTCGCGCACGTTAAATTAGTGCTCTTACAAGAATATTAGAAGAATTCATCTATATTTATCTTCATCATCTACAAATTAATTGACAATTGCTTGTATCTCTCTCAAGCATCTTGATGAAGAATTAATTCGAAAATATAAACTATATCATTGAAAATGACGTTGCAATTGCGATTTATATGCATGAATTCTCTTTCATTTCTTCATTTCTTCTTTCTTTACTTCTTTCGTTTTCACTAATTCGTATAATAGACTGTTCAAACAACTTTTCATTGACTCAAAGCTTTTCTCAGATTGATGAGATCTTCACTTTTGAGCTTTGACAAAGTGATTTCATATTTCATATGAATGTAGTGTATGTGAAGATTAATGAAACCTTTTTGAAGTGAATTTTGAAGACTGATCAACATCATTTGACTGATTGACTTGCTCAGAGCAAGCACATTGAGAACAAATTCAAACAGGTAGAATCATTCTACTGAGTGCGTGATGATGACGTATGTTTCAGAGAGACTGTAGAGCTTTAAATAAAGCTTTCAATGAAGCTTTCAATAAAGCTTTCAATAAAGCTTTTAATAAAGCTTTTGATGAAAGAGCTTTTGATGACAAAGCTTTTGAAGAAGCTTTTGAAAAAGCTTTTGATGATGAAGCTTGTGAAGAAGCTTTTGATGAAGAAGCTTTTGAAGAAGCTTTTAAAGAAGCTTTTAAAGAAGTTTTTGAAGAAGCTTTTGAAGAAGCTTTTGATGACGAAGCTTTTGAAGAAGCTTTCAGTAATGTTCTCAAAAACATAATTTCAAGAAGATTTAATTGTTCTTTCACTGTGAGTGATTTGAATGAATGAATTCAACATCATCACTCAATTTATGATGCTATTGTTTTGATTCAACTTCTGAATTTGCTTTTGCTGTTTCTTTGCTGACTGAACTAGCTTTGTTTATGCTGAGCTTGTAAATGAAGAAGATAATAAGAAAATGAATGCAGATGAAGCTTTTTTCATAAAACTTTGCTGTTTGAAAACACGTTCTGCAAAGAGTTCAAAATCAGCAGTGACGAAACTCTTTAATCATTGATTCAATAGCATGTCATTTTGCTTATTGAATTTTTCTTGAGTCTTGTCTTCAGTCTTCTGATTTCACTTCTCAATGATCTCAAGATTCAGAATTTTAGCGTCAACGTAGTGATTTTTGAAACGTGTAACACGTTCATGTTGATAACAAGCAGTTAAAAGTAAATCTTCATTAGTACTTTGAAGAAGAACAGACGTAGCATAGACAGATTTGCATGTCTTAACAAGCTTCTTTAAAGCTTGAGCTTCAGCAGCAGAATCATCATTGTTAATCATTTGCTTCATGAGCATGTTTATCTCAATAACATTGAATGAGATGAATGATATTAAAAATGATACATCACTTGAACTTTAAATTGTGATATTTGAAGAAGTGATAGAACGAGATTTGATAATGATAAAAAGCTTTGATAGAACAATAGTACAATCTAGAAACGTTAGATCAGATTTGACTCAAGCACTCTGTATGTTGCTTGTCGTTAAAGCAATCTTTTAAGCTTGCAGATACAATTTTATGAAATTTGACTTGTCAATTGAATATTCAGCATTCAATTGAGTAAATGCTTTAAGCTTCAGCTTGTAAACAATGATCAATGACAGAAAGACTTCTACATTCAGAGATTGAAGCAGATTAATAGAATGTGAAGAAAGACATAATAGAATGATGTGATTCTTCTTGCAAAACATGATTGCTTCGCTAGTTAAATAAGAAACGTGTTCATTGATTATCAAGAGATGAAACTTTTCTTGTTGTCATTTTGCTGATTCAGATTTAAAGCATTTCTGAAGTCAATCAAGATCAATTTCATTGCTGATTCACTCATTATTGCTGACAGTTATGTGATTTTTCTTTACTTCTTCTACATCTTTTACATTCTTCAAAACATTGAATCAGATCTTCAGATGCATCTTGTCTTTGAAGATGAATCAAACTTGTAGAATCACTTCGTCAGAACTCACACACTCGATGAGTGAAACTCACTCTCAATTATTATCTTAAGTCATTGTTGATAGTTGTTCTTTGAAATATATGACTTTGCATTTGCTCATTATTTTCATGATGAAGCTCTTTTTATTCATGTTGTAAATGTCTGAAGATTGTAGATCATAATTTTCAAGAACTTGAGTATATAAATCAAATCAATCATTGATCAGCTCTTCATTATGCATAGCAGCACGCTCTTTATTCAATGCTTGACTAAACATGAAAGTCAACTTTGTATGATGTTGTAGAAATCTTTGTATTCAATTGATACTCAAATCATTGTTCTGTTGACTACTTTGAAGTAACTTCATTGTCATGAATTGAATCTGATTGACTCATGATGATCAGTCTCAGAAGATTATAAGTAGTTTCTTTTTCTTTTTTCTTCATTAAGTGCATGCAGTCTATGACTATGACACTGTCTAGACGCTGTGCATATGTTAGATTACATGTACATTGATCAAAGTTGCTGCTTTATATTTTTTCATTGATCAATCACATCGATAGTTTGCGCAAACAAGCACTTTCAACCAAAAAGCTTCTTTCTCTTGTGTTCTCATTTTCTTGCTTTTTCGTGTTCTTTTCACTTTACTCTTTCATTCTCAATAGTCATTTTCTTGTTGCAATTCAAGTACTTTTCAAGTATTTTAGCATTGTGATTCTTTCAATCTTGATGATAAACAACATCAATATAATGTTCATGTTTTTGAACTGTGCTTTTACTTTAAGCTGTAACTATTCTGCTCTATAATGTTTGCAGTTCAGTAGTAAGTGCTTCAACGTTTGTCTCGCCTTGCATATTTCATAGCATTTGTTCAAATTATTCTCTGATAATCGATGCAAATAGCTTTTGAAATAGTCATGTCTCATTTTTAGCTGTATAAACGTTGAAAACGTCAGTCTGTCTATTTTTTGAAGCTTTTTTAGTGATCTGTAACTCAGATTCACTCTTGCTGTGTGCTTCTGATACTGATATTCTTTTTTGATGCTGTCATTTCATGCAATTAATCATTGCTCTTTTGTTTCTTTGTCTATTTGCTTTTTGATGAAGCTCATGATTGTTCTTTTCCTGATGTTGATTGTTGATCTTTTTCATGTCGCGTCTTTGATCAATTGATTCGCTGCTTCATTTTCAACGATGTCTTTGCAACTCAATACTCACTGTATGCAAATATGACATTAATTTTGTTGCAGATTAATCAGATTTTGTCGTATGTTATTAAATAACTTCAAGTTAACATTGCTCTTTGCTTTTAGTCTTTGCAGCGTCATTTGACTGTCTGTGTACACTCAAATTTCGCTGTCTTCAAATGCTTCTTCGCTGCATATCGCGATTGCATCATCGATAGCTTGCAATTTCGCTTTCGTTATGATTATTTCATCGATCACGCTTATCATCTTGCTGCATTTAACAGACTCGTGCGTAAATATCATCATGATTTCGATTTCTGTTTTGAGCTCTGCTATCTTTTTTCAAGTTTGCAATGCATTAATGTACATCACTATGTTTTTCGTCTTTTTGACTATTGTTTTCAGTTTTCTATAGTGTGTATTTATCGTTTTGCACGTTTCATCTCTTGCGAATTCAATTTGCATCTTTGTCAGATATTTGATTTTCTGATCTCATGATTTCTTAAAGTGAGAAATTTCAATTTCTTTTATTGAATTCAGTGTTTTTTGCACTTTGTTCAATATTTGATATATCTGCGTAAGTTTATCTTTGCACTTCTTGACTTTTCAAGATAAATTCATCTTCATCTTGTTTCAGTTCAGATATTTTGATGTGTTCAGATTTAGATTCAATTTAATAAAGTATTGAGATGAGTATGATATGAGTGTTTGCTTTCTTGTCAAATGCTTTTTCGATAATTCAACTATTTTAATTGCATAGTTCTTGCATTTTTGATTTAATCGTACTTTCACTGACGAAATTTCGATCTTTATTTGCATGACTTCTATGAGCGATGTTCAAAATGCTTTCAGTATCTTTCATAACACTGCGTTCTGCAGCTTGTGAAATTTGGTTGCGTGACTTTTTTGATTGTTTCACCAGATTTCAACGTTGTAGTCGCTAATAATTGTGATGCATGCTAGATACAGCTGTTTTTCTGACTTCATGTTTAGTTCTCACTCACTATTCATTAATCTAAAGAGTGAGTGTAGCGTTCTTGTGACTGCAACGATTTTTGTTTGCATATGCATCTTGAAGTTAAGCTTTCGATTCAGTCAGACTTTTAGTCATCGTATGCAGATCTTCGATTTTACGACTGTGTCATTGAGTAGCATAATCATTTGATCGAGTGTTGCTTTGTGATTTTCAAAATGAATTAATTCAAATTTTGAGTCATCAAATTACATTGTATTTTCATTCGCTCATGTAAATGCGATTTTCGTCATCTTTTTCAGCTTTTTCACATTCTTGTCAATGCTTTTTCCTTCGACGTACAGTGCGATGTCGTCAATGTAGCTGAATGACTGTAGGTTTTTGATTCTTGCGCGAATCTTCAAGAATAAGTGTCGAATGTAAATTAGAAACAGAATGAGTGAAATAGATGATTCTTGCAATATTTCTGTGGAAATTTCCTTTGACTTCTGACGTTCTTCATCAAATGCTAAGTCAATGACTCAATTTTGTAAGAAGCATTTTACTCAGTTGATCAAATTAATCAATATCTTCTGTTTGATTAAGATCTTAATCAGCTGTTTCAACGTTACATGATCAAAGACATCTTTGACATCTAGCAGTAAACATGTAAGTGTGTTTTCGCGACTTTTTGCCATTTGCGCGTCGTGTACTAGATTTAGTACTGCGTCTATAGCTGATCTTTGTTTTCTGTTTCTCATTTGATTGAAGTCTAGCAACTTGTCATTTGTTTTCGCTGTGTATGATAGTCACATCGCTATTAGCTTTTTCGCTATCTTGTCTAAGCAGTTTAGCAGTGTGATAATTCTGTATGTCTTTGAAATTGAATAATTCGATTTATTCAATTTTTTCAGAATGATTTCTGTGCCTTCGCGTCATATCTTTGAATGATAGTCACTTTTGATCAAATTCAAATACATCAGGTTGAAAATTTTCAATATGCTTTTGTATGCTCGCTGCACGATTGCGAATGACATATCATCTGATTCAAGTGCTTTTCTGAATGCTGAGAAGTTAATAGCATGCTTAATCTTTTTCTCGATAATTCTTAATCACTGTATACTTTCGTTTGATAGTAATTTCTTATTGATTTGAACTTTTGAAGATGATGAATACATTGCTTTCAAGAATGTCTTGCACTTTTCATTGAATTCAGTTTTCAACTTCTTTTGCGCATTCTGTATTGAGAGTAGCTTTTCAATTAGTCATGATTTGATGAACTTGTATGTCTGAAACACTTTTTTTTCTTTGATCTTGTTCAAAAAGTTGATTCAGAATTGATTTTTGATCAACTTTATTGCATCATGATACGAATTTTGCATTCGCATTACCTCTGTTCATGCATCATTAGTTCTGCATCTTTTTCAAATTCGCTTTCTTGATGACAGTGCTTTTCGCATCTCAATGAGCTCGTCGTTTCACCAGAGTTTCGATTTTGCGCATATTCGCTGTTTAAATACAAATAACTTCACTGCACTCTTGATGCATTCAATCAAGTAAATGACTTTTGTCTTTAGACTGATAGTTCTTTGCATTTTGATAATCATTTCATTCTTCATTTTTTGTAAGTGCATGTTGAATTTCTTTCAGTTGACTTTTTGCAAGTTGTAAGATGCATTTAACGAGTTTTCAATCAATTTCATCTTTTCTGTGACTATCATAAACAGAATTACTTCATGATCAAACTTTGTGTTTGCATCTTCATTCACATGTCAGTTCTTGATGTAGTTTTGCACACTTCTTGATGCAAAAGCTAAATCAATTACTGAGCTTAATCTTTTGAAATAGCTGTGATAAGTGTTTATATTCAATGTATTAATCAGATTGCAGTCATGCATTCTTACTTAGTTTACTAATGCTTTCGTTCTAATGAGATTTGCAATCTTCGCGTTTCATCAGCTATGATGTGCATTAAAGTCTTCTGCAATAATAATCTTTTGATTGTCATTTAGTCTAATCTTTGCTAACTCTCGCTCAATCATGTATGATTGCTTCTTCTTTGCGTTTTGTGCTTTTTTGTTTTATATGTTGAGCAACAAAATCTCATTCGAAATTTTATCGTTTACTATCATTATCGCTTGTATGTCTTCGCTGTTGACTATGTCTGATCTTGATGTGCAGATAAACTCTCTTGCGTTTTTCGCAACAAATATCAGTACTTTGACTTGAGTTTTCTGAATATTTGATTTAATGCATATAAACGACGAATGCGAGATTGTTATATTCTCATCTCTCATTCATGATTCTTGCAGAATAACAATATTCGCTCTGATTTTCGCAAACTTCATGCACGCATGCATGATTTGCATTGATCTTGCGCAGTTGTGCTGTAGAATTCGAATATTCAATTCGTTTGCAAAGCTTTTGTCATTTGCAATATTTTGAGAGTTTTCTGATGTGATACTCATTACAATTTCTCGATCAGATGATCTCTTTGAGCGCTAATGAGCTGAGCTGCCTGATATGTTTCACACATTACGCTATTTGCAAAGTGTGCATTTTGATAATTACAGCACTTTGATATCATGTGATTGCATGATTGCTGTTCTCTGCATGTGAGCAGCGAGCATTTATGCTCTCATGTCAGATGATTTCGTTCACAAAACAAGCATCTTAATGATTTATTGCACTTGTTCTGCAAATGTTCAAATGTTTGACATTTCTGACACTGATCACTTGATCAATACTCTCGATATTCGATCATTTAATATGTTGATCTTGCTGCTAAAACTCGTTTTTTCAGATGTTTTTGTGCTTCAACTTTGATTTTGAACATCAGTATCATCAAAGCATGATTCTTTCTTGCTCTGTTTTCATCTTTTGATAATCATATCAAATTGATTATCAGCTTCAATTCAGAGTTGTACTTCTTTAGCTTAATTCTCAGATATTTCATCTTGATCTTCATGTTAAAAATATTGATTTTCAGACTGTGTATCACTATCTTGTATCATTTTCATTCTTCTTGATACTTTTAACTTCGAATATATGCTTTCATATATCTCTTTGCTTCAGTGGAGCTTTCGTGATGTATTTCTCTGAAATCATTAAAGTAATATTGTTATCTCTTTGTGTTTTAGTCACTGTAGCGACTATTATGTCAAACTTTGTCTTCTTCAGTGCGTTGTTTACTGCATTGCGCATTTTCATCGTCTTTAAAGTTCAGTTCTCATTTTTGAGATTGACAATGAGTCTTCTTTTGCAATACGATATTTCTTGTAATTTTGACGAGAATTTCTTGATAACTTGATTTCATTCATCTGCATTTGCATTCACATTTGCATTTGTGTTTGCATTTGCATTTGCGCTTGTGACTTGAGCTGCTTTTTGTGCATATGTAAGCTTTTGCGTTGGTTTTTGCGAATTTTGCATGACTTGCAACGTTTGTGAAACCTGCGTCTTCTGCAAGATTTGCGAATTCTCTGTCATTTACTTTGCATTGATTTTCTTTTTAATGTTTTCAGCATTTTGTTGAATCAATTGTAGAATGATCTTCAGTTTGTTGTTTGTTTGACTTTGAAGTCGATCAATTTGCTTCTGAATTGAGTTTTCTATGCTTTCATTGCATGCTCTTCAAATGTAGATTAAGCTATGACTTATAGTCTCTTTCTGTTCTGATATTGCTTGTCTTAGTTGATTGACTGCAAATTCAATTCTTTCGCGCAGTCTCTTTATCTGCATCTCTTTAGAAATGACATCATAGCACTTGCTAGTACTAACTTCAATGCTAGCTTCTTTTTGCGAACTTTTCATTGCTTTTCGCTTTTTCATTTCTTTGACTTTCACAATCGCTTGTGTTTGCTCTTTTTGCTGCGAATTCACATTTCGCAAATTGATTATATTCTTGTCGTTGTGCGCATTTGCATGTGAATTTAGCATTAATGCATCAAGTGAACTGAACATGTATTGCGTTTTTCTATTTGCTGATGTGAGCGATTTTTGTTGACTGCGAAATAGATCAATAATGTCGTTTTGCAGTTGTTTGCTTGTTGATGAACTCATGCTAAGTTCATCTCATAAATCTGTTTCAATCTCTAACGTTGATTTTTTGATTTCTATCGTTGACGTTTTGAGTTCTGACTCTGAGCTATTGCTTCTGCTGAGTTTCGCGTTACTATTCGCGAAACGAAGCGAGAAAGAGCGCATAAAACGACTCTTTATATTTCTTTTCATAGAGAGTTTTTTCGAGTTTTGAGCTTCGAGCTTCTAGAAAATTCACTTGACATCACTTAAATATTTCTTTAACCTCTTACTCAGAGCGTTTCACGTAGACAGTAACTTTAGTGTAGAGATTTCTCAATTTCTATCTTGAAACCTGCAATAAATTGTCTTCTATTATTGACTTATGTCAGACGAAAATGATATAAATTTAGTCTGCAAAAGTCTAGATTACTCTTTTTGATAGAAAATGCTTAACGCAATTGCTTTATATCTCATGTATCGAAGTAGTCACGTTACCTCGCTCAGAATAGTAACGACTGATCTCAACTTATTGTCTTGCGCACTTTATTATCGACTTATGCCAGACGAAAATGATATAAATCTAGTCTGCAAGAGTCTAGATTACTCTTTTTGATAGAAAATGCTTAACGCAATTGCTTTATATTTCATGTATCAAAGTAGTTGCATTATCTTGCTCAGAATAGTAACGACTGATCTCAACTTATTGTCTTGCACATTAAGAAAAGATAAAACAGATAGTGATTTGATAAGAAATGCTGTACTTCTCTGAAACAACGTTGTTTTCTGTGTGATCTTTGAGCACAAAAGAGTTCAATTTCGATTTTTGCGTCAGTATGCAGTCTTCTGTGCTGTTCTGAAGTTGATTGATGACTTGTTCTTTTCATGTGAGTTTGCTCTTTGATTTATCAATCAAATTACTGTCTAAATTGATGATTCTTTCTTCTGCGTTGATGAACTCTCGTTTCGTCGCCGATTTTGATCTGCGTAAGCGCGAAAAATTTCGATTTTCGATTTTTGACTTGCAACGCAGTCATCTGTGAAGTTATTGAGTCGAATAAAAGCTTGTTTTGATCATATAATTATGCTCTATAACTTGTTGATCGACTTGATATATTATATGCTTCGATAGATTGCTTTGCGACGTATGTCAAAACTCAATAAATTTGATCATAAGTAGTATTCAATCAGTCAAAGTCTTCTCTTGTTCAAAGATGAGTCACTGATATTGTTAATGAAAGATCTGAAAAGATTCAAAATTATTGATATGCTCTTGAAGTGTAGATTTCGTGATGTCATGCTGATGAGCAATCTTTTGAAGTGAAAGCTTGAATACATTGTTCTGATAAATTGTAATAGCTAATTGAAGATGCTTTTGCCTGATCAACTTTAAATGCTTCTTCATGATGATGTGATTGACGTTCAAAATGATGAAGCATCTGAAAATAAAAATAAAAAAATAAAAATTCGCTTTACCTATTCTGTACTAGCGTGCGCGAAAACCTCGTTTGCGCGAAAACCTCATTTATATAAGTAAGCTTTCTACTGAGCTTTCAATTGAGCTTTCTATCAAACACTCTGTCAAACTTTCTACATGCTTCAAATTACTTGTTGATTGAGCGCATAACATGAGTCAAACAATGCTTTCTACATGACTTCTTTCATGTTTTTCTATCAAGCACTCTTCATGTTTTTCTACTGAGCATTCTTCATGATTTTCTATCAAATATTTTACATAGTCAACAATTCATTTAATAATAATAATAATAAATTCATACATTCTTGTGACATTGATTAGATCAATTCATGAGAAACTTTATGCTATGTATGTTGAGTGAACAAAACTCTCTGAGATAGAAAATCGCTCGCTGTTTATACAACTGCTACATGCAGTTGAGACGATAAAACTGAAACTATGTATCAAATTTGTTCATGATGATTGCACGTTAAAGAATAAGTGTTCTTGTCATTTTAAACTGCTTCAGCAACTTCGTTTTCATCATCATTCTTGCTGTTGTTTTGAGACTCTTCGTGATTAAGACGATGACTCGATAGTTCGTGAAGTCGATGTCTCGTAGCATATTCAATCAAAGATGCGTTCAATTTGAACAATGCATCAGAATATGCTTGACTGTCTGATGACTTCATTCACAGTTGCATTGAAAACTATTCGCGCTCAACATATTTCTTGAATGCAGATAAATCTTCAGCTTTATGCATTTTGTTAGAGATCAGCATAGAGCGAGTCATATGAGTGTAATGTAACGAGTATATAAATGCTAAGAAAGAAAAGTATTTAGAAGAAAAGAGTCAACTATTTATATAACTCAGAAGAACATAAGCTAACTCTGAATAGAGTTGACTTCAAAACAAGTCTATGCTTTAGCAACGAGCGATCGACGATAGCTCTCAGAATAGTCATCAACATAGTCATCAATGAAGATGCGTAGCTAGAATCGTAACATTATTTTCTCTCTTCAACAATTCATATTTGCATGAATGTATTTTCTTAGTCTTGTGTAGAATTGAAATGCCTATTGTAACAGACTCACTATGCAAGATAGAAGTGTCATTGAAGCAGACTTACTAGTTGCATGTGAATGAGTTGACAGATCGATTCACTGATAGGTAGAATGATGAGAAGGTAAATCATTGCATTGACGAAGTATCATTGTAGCAGACTCACTAGTTGCACATGAACGAGTAGACGAATCGATTCACTGATGAGTAGAACGATGAGAAGATAAATCATTGCATTGACAATGTCATTGAAGCAGACTCACTGATCGACTTGCTCATCAAAGAGATCAACTTTGAGCTCGTCATTGTAGCAGACTCACTAGTTGCATGTGAATGTATGATCAGATTCACTGATGAGTAGAATGATGAAAGCGAATAGATCATTGCATTGAGAATAAATGTCATTGAAGCAGACTCACTAGTTGCATGTGAACTGATAGACGAATCGATTCACTGATAGATAGAGCGATGAGAAGATCATTGCATTGATGATGTCATTGAAGCAGACTCACTGAGAGTTTGCTTCTCAAGATAGAGACTTCACGCAGTTTTATGACTGATTTCGTTTGATTGTTTCTTGTGAATCTGAATGAATGATTAATTCGCTGATTCTTGACCTAGTTGAATGATTTCAATCGTTTGTTTATACTCGCTGATCAGCGCATGAGTGAAGAAAGGTGAGTGCTGCTGCATGAATGCAAGTCGCTAGATCAAAGTCAATAGAGAATTGAAGAACTACTAGCAGAAGCACTTGAAGAAATTGATGCAGATTATTTCACTTTGCCTATAACGAAGAAGCATTTATATAATGTTAGAAATCAGCATAGAGCGAGTCATATGAGTGTAATGTAACAAGTATATAAATGCTAAGAAAGAAAAGTATCTAGAAGAAAAGAATCGACTATCTATATGACTCAAAAGAACATAAGCTAACTTTGAATAAAGTTAACTTCGAAACAAGTCTATGCTTTAGCAACAAGCGATCGACAATAGCTCTCAGAATAGTCATCAACATAGTCATCAACATAGTTATCAATGAAGATGCGTGGCTAGAATCGTAACACGTTCAATTCTGATGTAAATTGCAAAAGTGCTTTCAATTTTCTGAAAATCATCACGCATCTTTACTGACTTCTTGAATAGATGAAATCTTTGAATGAAGAATGCATTAATGTCTGCAATGCGTTTTTTGTAGTTTTTTCATCGAAGATTTCATTGACTTTTGTGAAACTGTGCAATTGCATGTTCACTCATTTGAGTCATCATTAAAAGATTGAGTCATTCACATTTAAACTGTATCTTTGCTTCTTTGTGAATTAAAGCGTTCAGAAACGTCATTTTTTAAAGATTAAAAAGCGAAAGATGAGTCTATTAGTTTTTATCAGATGAGTATGTATGATTTCACATGCTCATTAAGTTTTCTGTGTTCTGTCATCAATTCAACTGCATAGTATGACTTGATTCTGAAGCTTGTTCAGATGAACATGTAGTGAAAATGTATATGTTTCGACTTTCAGCATTTTGATGTTCACTTTTCTGAAGATGTTAATCACATGATACAACGCTTGATTCTGAAGAGTTTCTAGTCTTCATTTCATATTCAACAATCTCTTTTCTTTATTATGTTGATGTCATACTAATGTTTTGAACATCATTCTTAATCTTATCATTGCAGAGTATATCTGTCTTGCTTTTGCAAATGTAGCGTCTCAAATGAAGATCTCAAGTCAACTAAGCATCAGCATCTTGATGATGTGATCTGCTTCTATTTGACGAAGATGCAAATCTCATTGTAGTTTCATGTTCAGTTGCACTTCAAGAACTCATACATCTGATTTCAACTTTATTATCGAGTTTTCTATGCATAGACTGACTGTCATGTCGAATCTTTTTAACTTACGAGTGAAGTGAGTGAGTTCATATTTCTCTGAAGCGAACGTAGCATCATGAGTTTGAGCTCACTTTGCACAGATGTCATGTGTTCAACTCAGTGATTTGCAGATTGATTCTGTAATTTTGTCATAGATCAGAATATTGATGTCATTTATGAAGTCAAGCACTTTGATTTTGATTTCTAGAGCTTTGCATTTTTCAATTAAGCTTGCGTTAAAAAATAGAAAGAGAATCGATGATATGAGAAATCTCTGCAATATGTCAGTGTTTACTCGTTGCATCGCGCTGATTTGTTCATTGAATGTCAGTGATGACTCTCTGTCTTTCAGAAAGCTGCGAGTTCATTTAACTATGTAGTTCGATGTTCTTTTCATTCTCAAAGTATGCAGAAGTCTAGTGTGCAAGACATGATTGAACGTTTCAATGATGTTTAAACTAAGCATGAAGACTATGTACTTAATTTTGCAGTCTCATACTGCATGTACTTGATCTACTAGTAGATTTAGCGCTGAGATCACAAATTGCTTACGTCTCACTCTCATTTGAGCGTTTGAAAGCATGTGATAAATCTCAGTAATATCATTTAATCTTTTGATCATGATTGATTCTAGTGTCTTACTCATGATGTTTAGCAAAGCAATAAATTAATACATCTTAAAGTCAATGTAATTGCTCTTCTTTGATTTGTAAAGTACTATTGTCTGAGCTTTTTTGAACTGCTTCAAATGATATTTGTGAATTACACATGCGTTAAATAAACTGATTAGTATCAAAGTCAGTTCTGTTAGACTCACTTAAAGCACTTTATTTGAGATTTCAAATGCGTTTAATGCTTTGTTGACTTTTACTCATTGAATCATCTGTCTCATCTCATCTTGTGATAAGACTGAATTGAATGACATTGTCAGCAATATAAATGATCTTGAAATGTTACTAATGTCACGATTCTAGCCTTGTCAGACTCAGTCTTCTAGCCTTGTCAGATCTATTCTCGCTTCGTCACCTTGACTAGTCTCTATTGAGCCTAGCGTCGACTGAGAAACACACATATGTAGTCAGCTTCTTTTCTGTAGCTACCTTTCTTTCTTAGCATTTATCTTCTAGTTAAATGACACTCATATGACTCGCTCTATGCTGATTTCTAACATTAGATAAATGCTCATCATCTACTACTCTGCTATTGACGAATAGATGATACAAAACAATCTATTCAGTAAGAAAAATTTGCAAGAGATTCTTCAAATTTGCATCATCATCATTTTAGATCGCAAGAAATTCTTCGATTCTACACTCATTTTCATCATTTTATTCGCAAGAAATTCTTCAAATAAAGCACTCAATTATTATCTGAAATTCACAAGAGATTCTTTGAATTTTCACTCATCAAAAAATATCTACTCTTACCTCAACAACTTCTACCTTCTCTCATCATGACATGCAACGTCAAGTCAGTTGAGCTTTGAACAACTCATCTGCTTAGAAGCATTGTCAATAGAAGAGTTTCACTTCTACTCATCAATGTTTCAGTTGAAGCTGAGAAAGCTGACATCTCATGAAACATAAACATCGAAGAACAACTGTTTCATTGAGTCAGCAATCAACTTGACGAAGTCATCAATATGTTGAACGAGCTTCGAAGTCAGCAAGACTTGACTCTACAACTCAATGAACACTGACTTCTTGTACAAGATGATCACAAAAAGAGAGCGAAACAACTAGAAGTCGCTTTTGATAAAAACGATGAGCTAGAGAAAAAGATCAACCAGCTACAAGGCAAGTGATTGAACTTCAGAGCGAAACAACATCAAGCTAATCAATCTATGTCTCGTCAAGATACTCAGTCAGCTGAGCAACGAGTCAATCAGAAAGAAGCTTGCTTTCAACGAGAATCTTCTACTCTATCTGATAATGAGAACAATCATCACAAGTTCATCAAGCTTTCGAATTCACTCATCTTCATCAAAACAGATGACTCTATCTGAAAGACATGAAACATCAAAATAGCTGACAAGCTCGATGTCAACATGAATCATTACTCTACTGAAAAGATTTGTATTGTCTATGTGATTTTCAGACTAGAAGACGATGCTGATCAGCAAATCTATGCAAAGCGTCATGTTGATGCTTTCTCACTCTATCAATCACTATCAGAGTTACTGAAACATCTGAAAGAAATTTACGAAGATCAAAACCTGATTCAAAAGTGTCGCTGCAAATACGTTGCTCTGAAGCAGCTCAACAAGCTCTTCAGCTCTTTCTATTCAGAATTCACTAGAATATTCAGCTTTCTGAACTACAATGATATCACTCTGATGAACGACATTCAGAATAAAATCAACAATCGTCTTCAGAACGCGTTATCAGTTTGCCTCATAAAGTTTAGCTCACTTGATAAGCTCAAGATCTTTCTTCAAGATGTGAATAACAAACAATGAGTCAATTATCAGCTACGTGATGAGCAATGAACAGTCAAATCAATAGCAGCTTCGAAAAAACGTTTTGTTTCTTTGTTGATATCAGCTTCAGTCTTGATTACTAGCTATGTTCGACTCGCTACTTTTTCCATTCTTGAACCTGAATGATCAAGAATGTCAATCATCTGCTTCAACTGCAAAGTATTGAGTCATCTTTCAAAGAACTGCTCTCAGCTGAAGACTAGTACTTCAACATCTCATGCATTCATCTTTTGCCTCAATGAGATCATCATGTTGAAAGAAGAGAAGAAATTATTTACAGAGAAATCGAAGAATGAGGTAAAAAACTAGTGACTTTCATCAAAGACGCGATGAAAGATGTGTTAATTTCTTCAACAACAAGCAGCTCAAATGATCTTTTTGCTTCGAAATCTTTGACTACTGAATGTGTACTATCTAGCAATGAAATTAGTTACTCATTAAAATCATTGATTGACACTGAAGCAGCTGACTATTCGTTCATTGATGAATTAATCGCGCAGAATATTTGTGATCATTTGCAAATTGAATCTTTATCTTTAATCAAGCTCAAATCAATAAGAAGATTTGATGATCATTATGCAAAAAAGCTCATTACTCATGCAATTTATTTGAATCTAACTGTTCAAGATCATATGAAACGTTTCGTCTCTATGCTGATCACTCAATTAGATCAACATCAGATGATTCTTGAAAAAACATGAATGAACAAGATCGAGATGACTATTGATATGAAAAATGATCTTCTTCACTTTTCTAGTTTCGAAGCTCATATCAAAGCTTTTATCAAAGCTCATTCAACTGTTCTTTCGAGCAAGAAAATCGCGATAGAACAGAAGAGTTCAACCTCTACTCAAATACTAAAGAGATCTATTTCTTCTGTTGTCACTCGACTCAGCGAGAAGTCATCTTCATTCAGTAAAATCGTGAAATCATTTAATTCAGTCAACTTCGCTTCGTCTTTCAATTCAATGAACATAGCAATGATAGAGACTGCAGCATATAGATCACTAGTCAAATGATTGAATGTGACTACTTTCGCGATCATCATCACGAAAATCGATCGACTTCTAAAAACAGTTAGAAATAAACTCGAAGATGTAAATCTACAAGAGCTTTCACATGAAGAGATCTTGAAAGAAGTCAAAGCTAAGCTTTCTTCAAAATATCATGACTATCTAGACGTGTTTAATCGAGCGATGACTGATCAACTATTCTCTCATCATCTTTACAATCATAAAATTGAGTTGATCGACGAGAGAACATCTTCTTGAAGTCGTCTCTATCATATGTTTGACTACAAGCTTCAAAAGATGAAGAATTACCTGATTGAGCATCTGAATAAAGACTTCATATTTTCTAGCTCAGCTTCATACGCTTCGCTCATACTATTCGTCGAAAAGAAAGACGATAGCTTGCGTTTCTGTGTAGACTACAGAAAGCTCAATGCTTTGATCAAACGAAATCGCTACCTCTTATTGCTAATAGACGAAACTCTCGCTCGTATTTAAGATAGCAAGTATCTGACTCGATTAAACATCATTGTCGTCTTCAACAAACTGCGTATGCATTCAAGCAGCGAAGATTTGACTATCTTTATCACCTCTTTTGATTTCTACAAATATTACGTGATGTCTTTCAAATTAATCAACGGTTCGACTTTCTATCAACACTATATGAACGACGTGCTATTTGACTATCTTCATCAGTTTTGTCAGATCTATCTAGATGACATTATCATCTACAGCAAAACTCTGAAGAAACATAAGCAACACGTACGATTAGTTCTACATAGACTACGAGAGACTGATCTTCAGGTGAAGATAAAGAAATGCAAGTTTCATGTTCAAAAGATCTTCTTTCTGAGACTACTGCTATTCATTGAAGAACTAAAAATGAACTTCAGAAAAGTACAAGCAGTAGTTGAATGATCTACTTCTACAAACCTCACTCAGATGCAGTTCTTCGTTGACTTCTGCAATTTCTATCGACACTTTATAAAGAACTTTTCGAAGATTGTTCGTTCTCTGATTCAACTAACTCAAAAAGAGGTGATATTTGAATGAGATCAAGCTTGTCAAACGATCTTTGATCATATGAAGAAATGAATGACTGAAGTCTCTATTCTTCGTCATTTTGATCAGAATAGAGAGACTATTCTTGAAACAGACTCATTCGACTACGTCAACGATGACATACTTTCTCAGTATGACGATGAAGAAACATTGCATTCGATGATTTACTACAGCAAGAATCTGAGTCTCGCTGAGTGCAATTACAAGATCTATGACAAGAAACTACTAGCAATCATTCGTGTCTTCAAGCATTGACGATCTGAGCTGAAATTGACTGAGCTACTCATCAAGATGTTTACTGATCATCAAGCTTTAACGTCATTAATGAAAGATAAAAGATTAAGTAGACGTTAAATGCGCTGAGTACAAAAGCTCGTTGACTTCAACTTTAAAATCATGTATCGCTCAGGCAAGCAAAACATCAAAGTCAATGCATTGACTCATCGAGTCAATTCAGTTTCTAGAAGTCTCGAGAATGAACGATGTCGCTATCAGCGAACTACAATTCTCACGTTGAATTGAATGAAAATTGCTGATCTAGAAGAGAAAGAGAACGATGAACCAATTTATCGATTGATTTTAGAAGTTAACAGAATCAACGAGAAATGTATTCTACTTCATGAAGTCGTATTAAAAGATGAAGCTCAATACAAAGATATTAAATTAAGAAATTGTCGAGTTCAGAACGAAATACTATATTGAAGTGATCTTTTATGAGTTTTCTTTGATGAGCATCTTCAAATGAAGCTAATTCAAGAAGTTCACAATCAACCTTCTATTGATCATTTCGAAATTCTCAGAACGATGAAGGTCATAAGAAGATACTACTATTGATCTTCAATGCAAAAGACAATAGATCAATATATTTGAAACTGCTACATTTGTCAACGATCAAAGACTTCTTGAAATAAATTCAATGAACTACTACATTCTCTACTCATACTTGAACAGTAATGAAAGAACATAGTCATGAATTTTATCATTGACTTACCTTTTTCGAAAGGCAAAAACATCATACTAACAGTGATATGTAGATTGACAAAGAAACGACATTATATTTCTTGCTTCACTGATGACGAGAAAATCACAGCAGAAAAAACAGCTGAGCTAATGCTTCAGTG